>Ga0180433_10004068_pt1 | contig 20793 bp, 30 predicted proteins | sample SS_ome_8_FD_132980 | JGI IMG/M metagenome (GOLD analysis project Ga0180433, IMG submission 132980) | Hypersaline lake sediment archaeal communities from the Salton Sea, California, USA - SS_1_D_1 metaG | ecosystem: Environmental > Aquatic > Non-marine Saline and Alkaline > Hypersaline >... | reverse complement strand
CAACTTGCTAGATTAATAGGTCAAAATATCTATGACAATTATAAGACAGTAAATCTTCGTGAACCAAGAGCTTTAAAAAGTAAAGCAAAAAGAGAAGAAGTTTCTATTCTTGATATTTCCGATGTCCATATAGGGTCAATTAATGAAGTTTTTGATAGTGATAGCGGAAAGAAAATAATAACCTATAATATGAATATTTTCAAGAAGGAATTAGAAACTCTTCAAGAATCTATATTTCAAATTCATGAAATATTGCGAAATTCTTATAAATTAAAAGAATTAGTAATATTCATGCTTGGAGATATAGTAACAAATGATAGAATATTTGAAGAACAAGTTTTCGAAATAGAAAAAGTAGTAGGGCTTCAGATTTGGGATGCTGTAAACTATTTTACAGTATTTTTTAATAATTTATTAAAAATCTACGAAAAAATTACTGTAGTAGGAGTTGTAGGTAATCATGGTAGAAGTTTGCCAAATTCTTATTCAGAACCTGTGCAGAACAATTATGAATATTTTCTTTATAAGACTCTTGAAAAACAATTTGGAAAGAGTAATAGAATAAATATAATTGTTCCAGAAACCAGAAGATATATTCACAAAATCTATGGATGGAGACATATGATAGAACATGGAGATAATATCAGAGGATTTAGTGATACCTCTATTGAAAAACAAATAAAAGAACTTGCTATAAATGTTGCTGGTTTTGATGTTTTTCATATGGGTCATGTGCATAAATTAAAAGAACGAGAAATTTCTGACAAAATTATAGTTAAACAGAACGGATGCTGGATTTCCAAAGATAATTACGGATTTTCCAAATTCAAAAGTTATTCTGTTCCAAAACAACATTTTTTTGGGTGCAATGCTCATAGACCAGAAACATGGGCATATAAAATTAATTTATTAGGGTAATATGAAAAAACATTATTGTATAGATTGCGGTAAAGAAACTTATCCTTTTAAGAATGTTAAAAGATGTCGTAAATGTGCAGATAAACTACATGGATTAAAATATAAAGGAAAAAATCATCCCAATTGGAAAGGCGGTAAACCAAAATGTGTTGATTGTGGTAAATTACTAAGTGGTTATAGATGTAAAAGATGTAAATCTTGTGCTAGAACAGGGAAATTAAATCCCTGGTTTGGGAAAAAATATCCCAAAAACACTGCTAAAGAAAGGTCTAAAAGACCTGTTCAACATCATATATATAAGCAAGAAAATAGTAAAAAAACTATAGAATTATCCTATTCTAAACATATGAAATTGCACCATACTGCTTATGATTATCTTTATGAAAAATATGGTGAAAAAGGTATTGATGATTATATTAAATGGTTTGATAAAAAATTTGGGTTAAAAGAAATCAAGGAGGAAAATAATGAATAATAAACCAAAAGAAAAGTATAGCAAAACCGAAGATAATAAATTTAAAATTGTTAGAGAAATGGAAACAGTTATAGATGCGGTTCAATTAGTAACTTTAAGAGAACAGCATATTAAAATGATAGAAACAATGAAAGATAATATAGTTAAAAAAGAACAAGAAATAAAAGCCCAAACAGTTAATTTAGAGCATATCAAGGTTCTTATTGAAACTGCTAAAGGGTTAGGTATAGATTTTACAGAAGCAGAAGAGAAATTAAAACAAATTAAAAAAGATTTAGAGAAAAAATAATGATTACCGCTACAATTATAAAAATCCAGAAAAAGCCTTCTCGCTATGGTGATAAATTTTATTTAGTATGCTTCAAAGATTTAGAAGGTAATAGTTACATTAGTTATTTATATCCTAAAATGCGAAATTTCAGCAGATGGAAGAAAGTTTTAAGTGTTGGTTCAGTATTATCTGGACTTCATACTATAAAAGGTAGAAAAAATATTATAGATGCTGATAGCAGGTTTGTGGAGGTTAAACAATGAAAAAGAAATATTATTTAGGTTATTATATTTTATGTTTTCCTTTGTTAATAGGGCTTTATTTGCTTGCAGGAGTTTGTAAGGTTGTAAAATATTTTTATATTTTATTTATGATGAATAACAGAGTTAAGGAGCTATAAATGGAAATTAAAACTTATATTGTAGAAGCTTTAGTTCGAATTATGAATTTTAAAAATCAATTAATAATTAGAATTAAAGGTAGAGTATTAAATTGGTTTCGTTTTAAATTTGAGTTTCTGGATGATAGAGATAATACTATGTCCGAAAATTTAAATATAAGCATTTCTAAAGAAGCTACTAAAGATAATAAAGGAGACTAAAATGAAGAAAATTTATAAAATATTATCTTTATTTTTAGGACTAATTATTGCCATATTAATAATAGGATATACAATTGGTTCTATATTATTTGGTTTATTTCTTACTCCTTTCTTTTTAGTATATTCTTTTCTTAACAAAAGGAGCTAATAATGAGTATGCACCCATCTTTAAAATCAGAAAGATTTAAAAAAATTCGTTCAGTTAATAAAAGACATGAACGCATTGCTAAGTTAATTAGAACTGAAAAATGGATAGAAGGTATGTCTGTTTATGGTTTGCCTAAAGAAAAAATATTAAGAATCAAATTAAAAATTAAAGACGAAAAGAAAAAAGAGGTAAATTTTTTAACTCCTACTGTTCCTCCTACAAATCCTCTTCCTACTAAAAAATAGGAAAGGCAAATAATAATGGAAAAAAATTTAGATTCTATACGATTTGCAGTAGAATTAGAGTGCGAATTTCCAGAAGTTAAAGATAGTTATCAATTAATAGAAAAAAATCGTTTAATTAGAGGTTGGGAAATGGATTTCGACGGTTCTTTAGAAAACGGAGCAGAGTATCGCCCAAAAAATAAAAATCATCTTTATTATAACGAAGATTGTATAGACCAGATTAAGGAGATTATAGGGCTTATTAAAGCTCATCATGGACATATTAGACCTACTTGTGGATGTCATGTGCATATAGATATGAAAAAATTTACAAATCAAGAGATTGTAAACATTGTTAAAGCTTTTTATAAACATCAAGATAAGATTTATAAAGATTTTAAGATAATTAAATCAAGAGAAAATTATAACGCAAAAAAACTCAATAAAAGAATGGTTAATGTTTTAACTCCTTCTAAAGTTACTGCAATAAAAAGAGGCAGAACTGCTTTTAAAGAAGATAGCTTTCAAGATAGGGATTTTGGGCTTAATCTTTATTCTTTATCCGTTCATGGAACATTGGAATTTCGACTTTTCAATGGAACGATACAAGTTCGAAATATTAAAAGCAATATTAAATGGTGTATCGAATTTTGTTTAGCTAATGCTAAAGGAAATGGAAAGAAAAAAAGGAAATAATGATACAAGATATAGAAGTAGATTATCAGAAATGGATTGATTTTGCTAGAAAAACTTGGCAAGAAGAATGGATTTCTTCAGTTAAATTAGCTAAAATTTATGATACTAAAATTATGAGAAGATATTGCGATAGAAGTTTGATATATCATGCTATACGATTTGATATTGGAGGAGCTATTAAATATTGGTTTCATAATGAAACTGTAACACAATTAAAAGAAAAATGTAGAAAAAAATAATGACTAATCTTATAATGACCGACCCCCACATTTCGGAAGATTCAATAGAAGAATTAAATAAAATTTTTGGAGAAATTTGCACTTATTCTACTGATAAATTAATAATGTGCGGAGATTTTTTTGAAAAGACCCATCCGACATCTCAAGAAATATTTTTCGGCACAAGGTGGGTTGTTGAATTTAAAAAGAAGTATAAAGAAGTTATTTTTCTTCGTGGTAATCATAGTAAAAGCAGAGATACGAGTGCTATAGATTATTTAACGTGGTTAGGGATTGAAGTTGTCGAGGATTATACTGATGAAAATAATAATTATTATGGACATTTTATGCTGAACGAATCAAAATATAATTTTGGAGAGGCTACCAAAGGTATTAAAGATTTTAAGGATTATAATCATGTTCTACTCGGACATCAGCACTCTTTTGAGACATTAAAAAAAGACCAAGTTTATCATCTCGGCTCTGTTCGTTATTGTTCGTTTCAAGAAGCACAAGATAAGAATAAATTCATCGCTAAAATCGATAATAAAAATAAAATCCATTTTATTCCTCTTACTTCTCCTATACCTATGTATGATGTAAATTCTATTGAAGAATTAGACCAAATAGAACCTGGTATGGTTAAAGTTCGTTATACTTTTTCTTCTTTTGAAGCATTTAAGAGAGAGATTGATGTTATTTCTAAATTGAAACATAAGTATAATACTTTCAAGATAAAACTAGATTTTGAAAAATCTACTTCAGCCACAAATACAGAAAAAGTGGTTAAAATGAATTTTAAAAAATTAGAAGATGTATTGAGAGAAGGAATTAATAAAATTAAAGATGAAGATATTAAAACTCTTTTAAAGGAGGTTTTTGATGAAAAATAATTTAGAAAAATATATTAATAGTTGTAAAAAATTAATTGAAATGCCTTATAATAAATTAAATTTATCTAATTATAAAGAAAAAGTAGGAGAAGCTTATGATATTAAAGTTAAAAGTATAGATACTTCTTCTAAATCTCCTATTAAATTAATGTCAGGAAATTGTCCTCAAGCTGGAATTATTTATGATAAAGAGCCTACAAAAGGTAAAATATTTTTAGTTGGCAAAGGTATTCTATTTGATTCTGGAGGATATGATTTAAAACCTGCTGGCAGAATGAATGATATGAAAACTGATATGGCAGGAATGGCAATTGCTTTTGCAGTATCTTCTTATTTAAATAGTAAAGATATAATAGCTTTTTGTCCAGTAGCTACAAATTTTATTCATAATAATAATATTACACCAGGTGATTATATTAAAATTGGCATAAAAGAAGTTGAAATAACTAACACTGATGCAGAAGGTCGTTTAATTTTAGCAGAAGCTTTGAGTCAACTTCCTGTAAAAAAAGGAGATATAGTTATTACTATTGCTACTTTAACAGGAGCATGTGCTTATGCTTTAGGAGAAAAAGCAACTGCATTTATGACCCCTACGAAAGAATTTACAGGAAAATTTAAACAAGCAAGTGCTAAAGCAGAAGAATTAGCTTGGAGACTTCCTCTTTGGGATTATTTACAAAAAGAATTTAATCATAAAAGAATAAAAAATACTTCTAAAGAGAAATGCGGAACTATTATGGCAGGAATATTTTTAAAACAATTTGTAAAATACCCTAATAACTGGATTCACCTTGATATTGCCTATTCTGCTTACGATAACAAAAAGAATAAGGCTACTGGTGTTCCTATTAAAAGTTTAGTTAATTTTATAAAAAGCTTATAATGATTATAAAACAAATTATCTTAACCAATTTCAAGTGCTTCGAGAAGGCAAAATTTGAGTTTTCTGACCTTACTTTTATTAAGGGCGAAAATGGGTCAGGGAAGAGCACTATCGCCTTAGATAGTGTTTTATACTGTCTTTTTGGCTATTATAAGGGCGATTTGCTCTCTGACATAGTAAGACGTGGCAAACAGGGAAAAGCCTCTGTAGAGGTCATTCTAGAGCATAATCATAGGGTTTATAGGGTAATTAGGCACTTTCCTACCAAATTAACCATAAAAGAGGATGATAAAGACCTTAAATTCGTTAATACTACAGATGCTCAAAATTGGATAAATAAGACCTTTGGGGATAGATTAAATTTTTTACGGTTTAGATGTATAGATGTTTCTACTCAAGATACTAATTTTTTAGAAACAGGACAAACTACTATTAAGAAGATTTTATTTAGTGCTACTGATGAAATTTTTAATAACATAAAAAATAAATTAAATTCTATTAAATCTGAAAGAGAACGCTTCTGTAAGGATAAGGCAGTTACTTATACTCATTATCCTAGTGAAAAAAGATTACAACTTATAAGTAGTAAATTAAATGAATTAAATAATAATTATAGAGAGATGGATAGGGATATTATTTCATCAGAAAGAGAATTAAGGACTTTAGAATTAGGAGTTTCAAAGAATGAATCTCGCCAATCTGAAGTTCATAGGACAATAATAGATTTACAAAAACAACAGCAAAAGCTTCAAGAAAATACGGAAATAGTTAAAACCCAAAAGAAATGTTATGCTTGTAAACAGCCTTTACCAGATACTTCAGCCAAAGAAATTATTAAAGATAAGGATAAAGAAATAGCAGAAAAACAAACCAAAGTGGAATTATTAACTAAAGAAAGCAATGAATTGCTTCATCAATTACCTGAACTAAAAAAAGAAATTAAAAATATGTCAGAAATTATAACACAAGATAAACAGGTTAGAGACCAATTTTTACCAAAAAAAGATAAATTAAATAACCTTAAAATGAAATTAGAAACTCGTATTAAACAAAAGGAATTTAAATACACTCAAAAAGATGTAGAAATAGTTAAAAGAGCAATAGGCGAAGTAGATAATTTATCTACATATTATTTGCTAGAAACGGTAAGAATCCTCGAACCGATTATTAATTCGGTGTTAGAAAAGATAGATTTTAGAGTAAAATTTGAAACAAATGATAAAGGCAAGTTTGAAATACATCTAGAAAGACAAGGAATACTTTACAAATACAAAGATTTATCAACTGGACAAAAATTACTTTTACAAGTGGCTTTTAAGCTAGCTCTATTGCTTGAACAAAATAAAACTGGAGTTATAATAGCGGATGAAGGGCTCGGAAGTTTAGATGAAAAAAATTTACAACATATTTTACAATTATTTGAGAATTATCCTTTTCAATTGGTTATGGTGCTCCATAGAGCTCCCGAACTAAGTGAGAATATTAAAATTATAGATTTAAATAAAAAGGAGAAATAAATGAAATTATTATTTATTAAAAGAAAAAGAAGATTACAAAATCAATTTGGATTTTATAAATCAGGATTTTCTAGTTATACAGAAAAACAAAGGTGGTTTGGTTTAGAATTACCTTTTTTAGATATAAGATTAATTATAAACAGAAAAAAGGAGGAATAAAATGGAAGAGAATAAAAACCAAGAACAGCCGAAAAAGGAATTAGCTCCTGATGGTCGGGAACGAGTAATCACTGAAAACATACCTAAAGAGTATGTAGAGATAATTGATGGAAAGAAAAAAGAGAGACAACAACTCCTAAATACTTTTCTTCAAGTATCTTTTCAGATAGCACAGGCTCAGAAAGCACAGCAAGAATTAGTGAATAAACTTGCTGATGTTGACCAATCTTTTAAGGGTAAATTGGAATGGATTATGCAGAAGATGAAACTTCATAAGATGAGAGATAGAAATTGGCGATATGATGGTCGTGAAAATTTCATCGGAGTTTATAATCCCCCTAAGCCTAAGAAAGAAAAGAAATAATTGTAGGGATTTACTCAATTCTTTGTAGGGTTTTAAGAGATTGTTGCAGGAATTGTAGTAAGAAGTTACATAGGTAATTATAGGGTTATTTTATGTTAAAAAATATACAACGCAAAATTAAGGGTGTAATTGCTTATGATTTTGATGGCGTTATAGCCACTTATAATCGACCTTTTAGATATAATGTATTAGGAAAACCTAATTATGATGTTATTAGGTCTATTAGGTATTTTTATAAGCAAGGTTATTATATCCTTATTTTTACTGGTAGATTAAAGACCAGAAAAATGCAAGTTTGGCTTAAAAAGTATAAAGTGCCTTATAATGGATTTAATAAAAATCCTTTACCTATTCCTTTAGTAGATAATTTCAAACCTTATTATAATGTAATTATTGAAGATAAAGCAGTGTATTATCATTATTTAAATAAGAAAAAATCTACTAAACAATTAATTAAAGAAATTAAAAAAAGACTAAAAGAAAGTAATGAATAAATTAACATATTTAAAAAATAAATTGAAAGAATTAAATAATAAAATTACGAAATTGATTATTCAAAGATTTTATTTAATTCGTAAAATAGCAAAAATAGAAAAGAAAGAACCTGGAAAATGAAAAATTGGTATGATAAAGAAGAATTTTATTGTCTTAAATGTAATCATAAGTGGATTATCGAATCCGATAAAATGATTACCGATGAACAGCATAAAGATTGGATAAAAGAAAGTATGCAACACCATAATGAAATATGTAAAGGAGATAAGAAATGAAACCACTTGCCTACTTTAGAGTAGATACGAGCAATCGGGGTGATTGGGCTATACAAAAAAGTATAACCGAAGCCATTAAAAAAAGGATAGATATTCCTTTTGCTTTATTTAGTTTGAAAAATGACGAACTTACAGAAGAAAGAATAAAAAACCAAATTAATACAAATTGCTCAGGTTTAATGATAGCTGGTTCGGGAGTTTATTCTAATTATCCTATGTCAAGTGGATTTTATTTTAGATGTAAACCTGAATTATTTAAAGAGATTAAAGTTCCTATTTTTCTCGTCGGACTAGGTAATAATCAAAATTTAAAAGGCAATATTTTAAGCGGAGAATTAAAAGAAGAAACTAAAAAATCTATTAAACTTATAAATGATTTAGCAGTTATTTCTACAGTTCGAGACCAAAATACTTATGATTTACTAAAATCTATTGGTATTAATAAACACGAACTTCATCTCGACCCTGCTAATTTTTTAGATGTTCCTCAAGTGCCCAAGAAAAAACAAGTAGCAATCCAAATAGCTCAACATGCTCCTATTTTAGGCAGGTTTGACGGAGGAGAAGAAGGACAGAAGAATAGGGCTTTAAATGTATTTAATTTTGCTAGAATTTCAAGTTATTTAATTAATCAAGGATTTGAAGTAGTTTTCATTTGCCATGATGCCTTAGAGAATAGTTTAATTGTAGATTTAAAAAAATTAGAACCAAGAATAAAAGGATTAAATACCGATGATTTAGATTTAATGCTTAAAACTTATGCAGAATCTTCATTTACTATAGCAATGAAAATGCACTCGGCAATTATGTCTTTTGCTTCAGGCACTCCATTTATTAATGTTTATTACGACAAAAAATCTACTCAATATTTAAAGATGATTAATGCCGAAAATTGGGGAATTAATGTTTTTAATTATGATTTAAGAAGTTTATTTGATAAAGTAGAAGATATGAAAGAAAACTATGAAGACTATACTAAAGTAATTAAAATTATTAAAAAATCGGGTCAAAAGAAATTTGATGATTTAATGGATAGAATTTGTGAAAAATTAAAACAAGGATAATCATGAAATTTTACCAAAATTTTAATCTTAAAAAATATAATTCTTTTAGACTTGATTCAATAGTTAAAGAAATCTATTTTCCTGAATCTCATAAAGAATTAGAAATGGTTTTAACTTTATTAAAAAATCAAAAATTTTCTATTTTAGGAGGAGGAACGAATGTTATTTTAAAACCTGAAATAGAAAAAATAATATGCTTAACCCAAATGCCTAAATCTCTTTGTATTTATAACGGTGCTACGGTTGTTGATACTAATATTTCAACTACTTATTTTGTTAATCATCTTTTAAAAAATAATATTATAGGAATAGAAGGATTAATAGGGATTCCTGGCACTCTTGGCGGTGCTATTGTAATGAACGCAGGGTCAGGTTATTATACTATTGCCGATTATTTATTAGCAGTTACTACAATAAATTATGAAGGTAAGTTAAAGATTTATTATAAGGAAGATTTGAATTTTGGAAGAAGATATTCCATTTTACAAGAAAAAAATGAAATTGTTATCGAGGCGATATTTGATTTTAAACAAGGAATACCTGACCCTATAGAAATAGAACGAGCAAAAGAACACAGAAAAAATTTACCTAAATTACCTAGTGCAGGGGGTATATGGAAAGAATGGTATAATCTTAACCCGTATAAGAAACAATTAATAGGATTACGAATAGGAGATGCCGAAATATCAAATAGTATCAATATCATTGTAAATAAAGGACATGCTTCTTTTAATAATATAATGAATTTAATAAAAAAAGTTCATAACATAATAGGACAATCTTTAGAACTTGAGGTTAAAATTATTTAATGAAAACTAAAAAGTGCACTAAATGTAAACAAATTAAAATATTAAATGATTTTGCTAAAAATAGAAGAACTAAATCTGGTTTATCTTCTCACTGTAAAAAATGTAAAATTATATATGCTTTAATTTCTCAAGAAAAAAACAAAGTTCAAAGAAAAAAATATATGAAAGAATATATAAAATATAATAAAAATAGACTAAAAAAATTACAGCAGGAAAGATACCGAAAAAATAGGATTCAAATTTTAAAACAAGCTAAAAAATATTATGAAAATAATAAAAAAGAAATTATGAGAAAAACAAAACTTAAAAGGAAAAATAATCCCTCTTTGAGATTAAGACATGTTTTATCAAATCGTATTCATAAAATAATAACAAGAGGAGATAATTCTATATTGACTATGCAATTACTCGATTGTTCTATCGAATTTTTTAAACAACATCTTGAAAAACAATTTAAACCTGGTATGTCTTGGAATAATTATGGTAAGTGGCATATAGACCATATTATACCTTGTGCAAGGTTTAATTTAAGTAATCCCGAAGAACAAAAGAAATGTTTTCATTATACTAATCTTCGCCCTTTGTGGGCGGAAGAAAATTTAAGAAAAGGTTCTAAAATTATAGGATAAATTATGAATTATGTAGTAAGTTTTATAGATAATCATTATATAGACAATATTTTTAAAGTATGGTTGCCTACTTTAAAAAAGAATTTTTTAGGTAAAATAGTGCTTATAACTTTTAATGTTAATAAAGAACAAATAGACGAACTAAAAAAGCAAGATGTTATTGTTATAGAAAAAGAATTGACATTAAAAGGTTTTCATAATTTAATTGCTGAAAGATTAAAGGCAGAAGAAGAATTTATAAATACATTAGAAAATGATGATAAAATTATGTTAATAGATGGTGCAGATGTAGTTTTTCAAAGTGAAATAAATACTTTTTTTAATCAAATTCAAGATAAAATTTATTATTCTACTACAGGAACAAGAACTAATCAAACTACAATTAAATGGTTTAAAAGGTTTTTTAAAAAAATAAGACCCGAAAAAGAATTAATAAGTTTATTAAAATCGGAAACAATAAAGGCATCGGGTATGTTAGCTGGCACTAAAAAATCTTTTGTTAAATATTTTAAACGACATTATGATTTAATAAACCAATATCAAGCTAAGTTTTTTTTAGGAATTAATCAAGTAATTTTAACTTGTCTAATTTTACAATATCCTAATGAATTTAAAGAAACTGATATACAAAATTGTAGATTAACCGAAAAAGATGTAGTATTAAAAGATAAAGTATTTAAAATAGAAAAAATTATACCCATTGCTCATTTTTCTTGTCCAAAAATGAAACAAATATATAACAATTTATATATTGAAAATAGTATTAATGATAAATCAGAACAAGGCAAATTAAAAATTTTGTGGTTATATGGGTCTATTAATAAATGGGATGATATTAATCATTGGTATCATTTAGATTTTGCTAAAACATTAAAAAATCAACCCAATGTTAATTTATTAGTTTATGGTTATAAATTACATACTTTACGACCTGATTTGGCAACTATACCTTATAATGAAAATATTACAGCAAAAGATTTAAAAGAATTATTTGATTTTGATGTTATTATTTTAGATAATAAAAATAGATTTTATAAAAGTCCAGGAAATAGAGATACTTTATGGTTAAAACCTGAATTTTTCGATGGAATAGATAATATTCCTAAAATTATGTTAGAAGGAGATTATCATCTTCATTTTAAACATCCAGATGAAGAAAGTTGGTATAGAGATAGGAAAATAGATTTATTATTAGTAAGACATAAAACAAGTCTTTTATATCATAATGATAATAATATATCTATTCAATGGTTTCCATGTTCTGTTGATAATACAGTATTTAAACCTAATCCAGATATAGAAAGAGAAAAAAAGATTTGTCTTATTGGAGGTTATGGAATTAATTTTTATATTTATAGGAATAAAGCAGGTAAAAAATTAGAACCTACTAACTTAATAAAAATTTATAAAGGTAGATTATTAAATGAAAAATATCCTCAATGTTTACAATCTTATCTTTCTCATATAAGCGGTTCTAGCACTCGTTATATTACTGCTTCTAAAATGTTTGAAATAATGTCGAGTGGGTCAGTGTTATTTACTGATGAAGGCAATGAGTATGGTTTAGATGATTTATTTCCACAAGGAAGTTATGTTACTTATAAAAGAGATGGTTCTGATGTTATAGAAAAAGCAAAAAAAATAATTTATGATGAAGATTTTCGTAATTCTATTGTTAATAAAGGATTAGAAACTATTGCTAAAAAACATAGTCATGTCATTAGAGCACAAGAATTAATAGATATTATTGTAAAAACCTTTAATATTTCTTATAATAAACCAAAAACAGATTTAAATTTAATAGATAAAATTCGTAATTTTTTTATTAAACATGAAAAAAATGAACCTGTTAATATAGAATCTACTCCACTAAATATAGAAAATAATATAGTAAAAGAAACCCCTAAAATAGAAATATCAGAGGAAGAAAGCGAAAATATAATTAAAAAATTAATTAAAAAAGGAATAAAGATTTGTATATTAAAAGATACTTGTTACAATATAATTATAAATAATAAAATAGGGAAATCTCTATATTTAGCAGTGGATAAAATAGGGTTAGCTAAAAAAATAATAGGAACTGAATTTGATTTTGAATCTTTTCCTCAAAAAACCAAACAATTTGAATTTAAAAATATGATATTAGAAGTTCCTTGTCCTTTAGTTAAATATTTAAAAGATAATTATGAATTAAAGGCTGAAATAGAATTATCCAAAAAACCTTTAGAATTGAAATTAATAGGAGATACTTATCAATTTATCCAAAGAAGAAGGAGAAGAAAAAGAAAATAATGCGAATTTTATGGTTATCACAATATAAACCTAATTGGGATTTTAATAAGTGGTTTCATATTGATTTTGCCTATGTAGTCGCTAAACAACTTGATGTAGAATTAAAAACTTATGGTTATAGAATGACCATGCCTTATCCTAAATTAGATTTACAAAAATTTTATCCTAATACTGCTATAGAAAAAGTAAAAACAAAATTTAATTTTGATATTATAATTATAGATGGTAAAGCTAGAGTAACTTTAGGAAGAGGAAGAAGAGAACAGCCTTTATTACCTAAAAATTTCGATAAATTTAAAGATACTCCTAAAATTGTAATAGAAGGAGATTATCATAATTATAAACAACAAAAAGATTGGTATATTAAGCATGGTATAGATATGATTTTACATAGGCATAAATTTAATGTAGAAAGAGGTAAAAAAGATTTACCTAGTATTAAGCATTTATGGTTGCCTTGTTCAGTAGATATTAACTTATTTAAACCTAATAATCAAAAAGAACGTCAAAATAAACTTTGTTTTATAGGAGGTTTAAATCCTTGTTATATTCATAGAAAAAAAGCAGTTGAATTATTAGAAAAAGAAGGTATGATTAAAATTTATCCTAGAAGAATGAAAGGACAAAAATATATAGAGGCTTTACAAAGTTATGTTTCTCATGTTAATGGGTCATCTTTATTTGATTTAGATATAGCAAAGATGTTTGAAATCATGGCATGCGGTTCTGTGCTTTTTACTGATGATTGTAAAAATAACGGAGTTAAAAATTTATTTGATGAGGGAAGTTATGTAGTTTATAATAGAAATTTTAGTGATTTAATTTCAAAAGCCAAAAGAATTTTAAAAGATAAAGATTATAGAGAAAATATAATAAATAAAGCCCTTAATTGCATTGCTCGTAAACATACTCATGAGATAAGGGCTCAGGAATTGATTCAAATTATTAAGGGGAATTATAGTGATATTTTGTAGTTTTGTTTCTAAAAATAGTCCTTATGAAGAAATAATAAAAACCCATTTATTGCCAAGCCTTAAAAAATGGCAACTATCTTATGATATTGATTACATTGAGAATAGGGGGTCTTGGATAGCTAATGTGCAGTATAAACCCGAATTTATCAAGAAGATGCTATTAAAGCACAAGTGTCCTATAATTTCATTGGATGCCGATGCAGTAATAGAAAAGAATCCTGTATTATTCGAAGAAATGTCAAATACTGATTTTGGAGCTCATTGGTTATCTTGGAAAGAATGGTATAGAAAGAAAGAAGAAAAATTAGAATTATTAGGTGGCACTCTTTATTTTAATTATAATGAAAAAATCTTAAATCTCGTCGAGAAATGGATAAAATTACAACAAGAAAATAAAGGATGGGCTCAGAAAAATTTACAGAAACTTGTAGAAGAAGATAGTAAATTATATATTTACATGTTACCTGTTGCTTATTGTTTTATAGAAACTCATAAATTTCCTAAATTACGAAAAGAAGCCAGAATAGTTCATCATCAAAAATCGAGAGTTTGGAGAAATAAGAAATGGTAAATGATTTAACTAAAATTAAAGAATACTTAAAAGATAAGAATATTTGTCTATTAGGTAATGCCCGAAGTATTCTTAATACAAAAAAAGACATTGAAAAATTCGATGTTATTTGTAGGATGAATAGAGCTTTTTCTAAAGGTAAAGAAGAATACATAGGTAAACGGACAGATATATTATTTATTTCGACTACTCTTCCTGAACAGAGATTAATAAATGAAATGAATCCTAAATTTATAGTATGGATGACTCCTAGTGATAAAAGAGCCTGTGATTATATTAAAAATAACGCTATACAAAATCCTATAGAAGATTGGCATTATTTAAATAATTTTTTAACTTTAAATCCTTCTACAGGTATTATGAGTATTTATTTTTTATTAAATCATATAGAATTTAAATCTTTAACAGTTTATGGGTTCGATTTCTGGAAAACTTTTTGCCATTACCATAACTTAAAAAAACAAACTTGGCATAACTTTAAAGAAGAACAAATATTTATTGAACAATGGATTAGAGATTTTAAGGGTAAGGTGAAATTATTATGAAAAAGCAAATTACAAAATATTGTTTAATTTGTAATAAATCTTTCCAAGTTCTTCAGTATAGAACGCTAGTTGCCAAATATTGTTCGAGAAAATGTCAACATTTATCTTTAAAAATACCAAATTTAGCCTTGATTAAACCTAAAACAAAAAAAATTTGTCTTTTTTGTTCTCGCAAATTCGAAGTATTTCCTTGTCGCAAAATATCGGCAAAATTTTGTTCTATATCTTGCTGTAAAAAATGGTGGTGGAAACAGCCAACAAATAAAAGAAAAATTATAAAACTATTAAAAGGCAAGCATAGTTCTCCTAAAACAGAATTTAAACCAGGACAACATCCTTCGTCAAAAACAGAATTTCGAAAAGGTCAACATCCTTCTAAAGCCACTGAGTTTAAAAAAGGAAATAAAATACCTAAAGGCAAAAAACACCCTGCTTTTAAACATGGTAAAACTAATAACAATTATTGTATAGATTGTGGTAAAAAATTAAAAAATATTTATGCTAAAAGATGTCAAAAATGTTATGGAAAATTAAGAAGCAGTAAAATAGTAGGTAAAAATAATCCAATGTATATAGATGGTCTTAGTCATTTACCTTATACTTTAGAATTTAATAAAATATTAAAAGAACAAATACGTTATAGAGATGGTTATAAATGTCAAATATGTGGATGTCATGAAGTAGAATGTAATAGAAAACTTCACGTGCATCATATAGACTATAATAAAAAGAATTGTAATATAAATAATTTAATTAGTTTATGTATAAATTGTCATACAAAAACTAATGCCAATAGAGATTATTGGTATGCTTATTTTAGTTATATTATGGAGAAACAAAGAACATGCAAAATCCGAAAATCATAATTTTGGGCGGTGGGTCAAGTATAAAAGAAGGATTATCTAAAGACCTTTGGAATAAGATTAAAGACCATTTTGTTTTAGGTATAAATTATAGTTATAAATATTATACCCCAACTGCTCAGGTCTTTGTGGATAGAGATTTTTATGAAAAAGAATTACCTAAAGGGTTGGATAAAATACCTTTAATTATAGGTAAGTATTGTAAAGTAGCTCAAAAATTAGTTAGACCTAATACTATTTTATTAAAAGCTTGTAGTGAATATAACAGAAATCTTTCTAAGGGAGTTTATAAGTCGGCTTTGTCAGGTATATTTACCTTATCTATTGCCATCTATTTATTAGATAAGATGGAAGGAAATGAGAAGGAGGTTTATTTACTAGGTTATGACTTCTCTGGACAAGGAGAAATTATTAAAAACGGTAAGAAAATTCCATTAACCCATTTTTATCAAAATGAATTAACTCATAGAGGCACTGGCAAAACTAACTATTACATGCAAAAGAATAGACCAGATAGAGATTTTGCTCCATTTAAAGGTATAGAGGGTATAAAAATTTATAATGTCTCCCCTAATAGTCGTATTCCTGATTCTATATTTACTAAGATAGATTATGACCAATTCTTTTCTATGTTGGCTACCACGACTTCGAACCAAGACCAATTAAGGTCTTGGATTCAAGAACAATTAAAACATCTAAAGGAGAATAAATAATGAAATCTAAATTTCGTAAAGGAGATATTCTTCTTATTTCATCTCGATGCGACCCTTTTTCTTGGTTAATTATGTTAGGAACTCATAGTAAAATTTCTCATACTACCTGGATTTTAAATGATAATTATTTATTAGAATCTAGAGGCTCTGCTATCTCAGTTTCTCCTATTAGTAAATATTTAGGTAGAACTAATAAATGGAGATATAAATGTAAATTATATAGAATAAAAAAATGTAGTAAAGAAAAGATAGATAAAGCCATGAATTATGGTTTATCTTTACTGAAAAAAAGAAGCTATAGAAAATTTATTTGGTCGTTATTTTTAATAGGTATTGGCAAAAAGAAAAAAACCAGCCAACTTAGTTGTTCTGGTTTTGTTGCTACTTGTTTGGCTAAAGTAGGTATAAAATTACATCCTACTAAAAACCCTTTTTTTGTAACTCCTGGCGATGTAGCTAGAAGTAAACTCTTAAAACGTATTTATAAAAAAGATTTAAAATGAACCCTAATTTTTGTATAATTATCCCGTTTTATAACGAAGAATCTACTGTAATAAAAGTAGCTAAAAACCTCATTAAAACAGGTTATCCCCTACTTTTTGTTGATGATGGCTCTACAGACAGGTCAAATTCTCTATTAGAGAACCTACAGGAGGCGATAGGTGGTTTTGACATCCTCAGCTATACCCCTAACAAAGGTAAGGGTTACGCTATGAAAAAGGGGTCAAAATGGGCTATTTCTCAAGGATTTGAATATATGCTGTTTATGGATGCGGATGGTCAAACTGTTATAGAAGATATAGAGAATTTTTTAATAGTTGCTCGGAGAGACGAAGAGGCGAAGATAATTATAGGTAATAGGTTATCCCATCCGAAAAGGATGCCGAAGATTCGATTAGTAACAAATAGAGTTATGAGCTGGATTATTTCGTTATTAGCATATCAGCATATAATAGATTCACAATGCGGTTTTAGGATGGTGCATAAAGATGTTTTTGCACATAAACTTATTGAAGATAGGTTCGGGCTTGAATCAGAAATACTTATTAAAGCTGGTAGAATTAGTCAAAAAATACTAAATTGTCCTATTAAATGTATATACATAAAAGAAAGGGTGAGTAAAATCTCACCCTTAAAAGATACAATTAAATTTATTAAAATGATATTTAAATGTTTAATTATTCGCTAATTTTATATAATCAAAATAAAAATCATACCAATTATCTGTCCAAACTAAAGTTCCAGGCGGTAAGGCAGGGTTAGCTTCACATACAGCAAAAGTGGAAATTTTTATCCAAGTTATTTCATAATTATTCCAAGTCGAATCATCTACAGCACCGTATCTGGTCTCGTAATCATCTTTCAATATTCTATTTAAATTGGTAATATCATCAACTGAAAAATATTCAACAGGGGGGTTATTCATCATAGAATAATATAAAGTAATATAATCTCCAATTCCTCTTTTAATTTCCACTTCTAAATGAATTCTTATACCTTCTAATCCTCCACCAAAATCATGTCCATCTCCTGTAAAATTACCTGATGTTATTATTTTTAAATTAGGATTACATTTTATTATTTTAATATGAGAACTAGGGTGATTAATAGTTATTTTATTTTCTCCTACATATCCTTCTGCTTTTCCATAGATTCTTATTTTTTTACCGCTATCTGAATTTAAAATTTCCCAACCTGCATTAGTAATATGTCCTGGATAACCATTCCAAATAGTTCTTTGACCTACAAAAACCCCTGCTTTAATTTCTATTGTCCAATTGTGGTCAAAAGTAGGAGTTGTAGTAGAAGTTTCTTCTAAGATTACTCCTCCCAAATATTCAACATAATCAGACGGAAACCCAATTGTATTATTGAAAGTTTCTATCCAACTTTCAAATAAAGCTAAATAATGTCTCAAATCCTCAATATGAATAGCTCTTATCCAATTATTTTCTTCTGTTTCTAAATCAGAATCTATCCAATCTAATTGATGTTCTCCTATATTATATTCTGTTCCTTCATTATCATAATTAAAATACCCTTCTTTTGTTTGACCTATTGCATTTAAAATTTTTTCAGTAGATTCTCTTAATTCTAAAATATGTTGTTTAGTAATATCTATATATTGTCCTTCTATTTGAACAGGAGTAAAAGAAGTTCGATTGGACTCAGAAATACCAACCTCAATTTCTTGTTGAGCTCTTTCTTCTTGTAATTCTACAATATGCTCAGCTTTAATGTCAGTAAATCCTATATAATCACCCCCTGCTAACCCTTTTGGAGTTTTTATAGGGTCATCTGTCCAATAACCTAAAGTTGTAAAACATATAGGGCATCTAGCCATTCTTATCTCCTAATCTTTATAAATAGCATAAGGTTTCCAAGTTTTACTTATACTATCAAAAATTTTTTCTATATTTTCCCAATAATAGCCTATTCCAAATCCTAATTTTGAATGAGGATTAGGATTTAATTTTTTTGATAAATCCTGCAATTCTTTTATTCTTTCAATTAAAAATTTATTTTCTTGTTCTAAATAATGTAATCTTTCATTAATTGTCATTATTTTTTCCTCCTAATATTATAATCCATGCGAAGGTAATGAAGCAGTTCTATTGTAATATCTACCATTTTGTAAAGTTATAGTAGCTCTCCAATTGCCTATATTATAAATAATAGATTCTATATTTAAACTATTGTCTAAAATTCCATTTATCATAATTCTATTACTTAAATCTATATCATAAAAACACATAGTATCTATAGTTAAATCAATATTGCCTTGTATTTGTTTATCTGCAACTTTACTTAATTGCCAATTAGCATAATCTTGAGCAAAATCTGTATCATCCCAAGAAGGCACATAAGTATAAATAGGTTTTCCTGCATCTGTTTCTCCAGATTGATACCAGCCTCCAATTTGTATTGAAAATTGATTTAAATTTAAAGTTTTTAAAATTGTTGTGGGATAATCTCCCATTTTATCGGTAAAAAACATAAGAGGATTTGTAATATCTAATTCAGGATTATCTAAAGGAGATTCTGTAGAAGTATAATATTGTGTTTTATATAATTGAAGACGAATAGAAGGAGCTTTAACATCTGTCATTTCTCCATTTTCATTGGTTTTATATAAATATAATCTTTCATTAAAAATAACTTTATGATTGTCATAATCTACAGTAAATCCTTCAGTTAATAATTCAGATTTTGCTCCATATAGTTTCCAAGAAGTTAAAGAAGGATTATAAAAAATCTGAATTCTAGGAGGTATTATATCTGTCCATTCTTCATTTACTGAAAGAGTAGGAAAATAATATTCTCTAAATACTTTAGAATATTTTTCATTTTGGTCTTCAGGATGATAAAATAAATCAAACCCTGTGCCACCAGATAATGTCTCATAATTTCTATTCCAAGAAGGATTAATAAAACTTTGCCATCTAACATTTCTATAACTAGTATAATTTTGAACTCCTCTTGTTTTATTAAATCTTCTTCGAATCAAATTACCCATTTGAACTCTAAATTTATTTACCAAATTATCAATAGATTCTGTTATTTTATGAGCAATTACTTGATATAATTTAAGATTAGTTCCAATAATTTGTCGGTCTAAATTTATAATATTTCCGCTACCTTCTATTTGTAATTTTTTAGAAATTGTTCCTGTTAATTTATTTACATGATAAAACCAATTATAATTTCCGCAATTATTTATTAAAGAGGTTAAGACATCTGAACTACCTTGTCCAAATAAATCCATAGTTTGAGGAACAAATGACCCTATTCCTGGACTCCAACTAAATTCAGAAGAAAGAGATTCTGCGATAGTATTATAATATAATTCCGTATTATCTTGTGGTTCATGTCCTACATAAAAATATTTATTTACTCTATTTTGTTTCCAATATTCATCTTGACAATTAATTTGAATAGTATCTGGATTATCTCCTGGAATAATAGAAGAAACATAACCCTTAAATAAAGTCCAGATATGATATTTAATTTCTATTTCAGATTCTTGATTAGGCTTGGTTGAATCATAAGGTCTCCCTAATACAAAAAAAGCATTATGAGCAGAATTTAGATTTTTAGTTATTGTAATACTATCTACATCTACATCAATTTGTTCTATAGAATTTATATAAACTTTTATATATTCTTTACCTAAAGATTTATTTCCAACGATT
>Ga0180433_10004067_pt1 | contig 20798 bp, 31 predicted proteins | sample SS_ome_8_FD_132980 | JGI IMG/M metagenome (GOLD analysis project Ga0180433, IMG submission 132980) | Hypersaline lake sediment archaeal communities from the Salton Sea, California, USA - SS_1_D_1 metaG | ecosystem: Environmental > Aquatic > Non-marine Saline and Alkaline > Hypersaline >... | reverse complement strand
TTCCCGGCATCATCGCCCGCCGGCTCGAGCCTTGTCCGGTTCGGGCTCGAGAGGAGGCATGCTCGTGAGCCTCGATGTCCTTCCCGATCGCCTGGACTGGAAGGCGTTCACGAAAACGAGCCGGCCGTTCGCCAAGGGCGACTATCTCGTCGCTCTGCGCGGTGGCAAGGTCGAGGTACGGCATTGGTCCAACTTCCAGCTCATCGGCGAGACCTGGTCGGCGAACGGCGTCATCGCCTACGCTTGCATCCCCCAAGGAACCAGATCGTGACCGCACGTCAGCGTCGACACCGGGCCCTTCGGCCCCTGAGTATCGCGGAACCCTCTCGAGGCGACTCCCATCGAGTCCACTACGTCTCCGCTTGCGAGCTCACCGAGGGCGACATCGTCGCCTATCTCGGCGCGTGGTACCGCATCCTCACCTCCAAACCCTACGGCATCCACGGCTGGGAGATCTTCGCCCAAAAGCTCCTCACGCCCGATCTGGAGACGATCAGCACTCGTCGGTTCGCCATGGTCGAACCAACAAAGTCGGGTGAGTGGCGCTTCATGGTGTCTCGTCGATCTCCGTTTTGGATGCTCGGGGTGACCGATGCGGAGAAGGCGAGGATCTCGAAGTGACCGACGGCGCCTCGTACCCCATCGGTGACTCCACCCTCGAGTTCGGGGTCGAGCTCTGGGCCTACATCCTCCCTCTCCCTCCGAGCCAGCAACCGGGTCCCGATGAGCGGACTTCCGAGCAGATTGTCGACCTGCAGCTCCAACTCGCGGCCGCCGTGCGTGCGGACATCGATCTTCCCGTCGCCGTCTGCCAGCGCGCTTGCACCTACGCCGTCGCGGCAATGAGCAAACAAATCAAGCCCATCCTTCGGCAGATGATCGACATGCGGATGGCCACCTTGGACCAGATCGCGGAGTTCGTGCGGTCCGAAAAGATCCTCAACAACCTCTCGAGATCCACGATCGAGCTCGCGCTCTCCATCCTGGAGGTCGACTTCGAACGACGTGGCACCCAGTTCGTGGCTGTCCACGTCGTCGATGACCCCATCCTCACGCCGTATCTCAATGGGCGTCGGGTCGAGGACATCCTCCACTAGTGGCCGCACAGGTACATGGCGGACGGCACCTCGAAACCTCCGCGCGTCTTTGCGCTCACCGTCGGACAGCCCGATGCCTGGTGCATCCAGCATGGCCATCGGAGGCTGCTGAACACGAAGTGGCACCCCGCGAAGGCTCCTCTGCCGCGACCCGAGCGAGCCCGACGCGACGAGCCCGATCCGGTGACGAGCCTGGTGGGAGCCCACGTGGCAATCCATGCGATCGAGCGCCCTGAACGCGATCGGATGCGCGACTTTCAAAAGCGAAGGAACGAGCTGTCGCGTCGGCTCGAACTCCCGATTCCGCCGGTCGGAAGACTCACCTACGACGCCATCATCGCCGTTGCACGGGTCGTCGGCTGCCTCGAGGCCCCGCCCAAAGCCCCCGAGCTCGCGCGTTGGTGGAGAGGTCCCCACGGCCTCATCCTCGAGGATGTCGTACCCGTCTTGCCCCCCCTTGCCTGCCACCGCCGCGGCTCAGCACTCTGGCCGATCTGGAACGACCTCGTGCCCGTCCTGCGCAGTCGCTATCGAAATGGCCTCGAGCACCTTCAGCGTGAAGCGGCTCGGCGCGCCCGCGGCCGGGAAGACGATGAGGAGCGCGCTGCAATGATGGACCCCGATACCCACTGAGGAGCCGACATGCCCGATCCACACTTCATCAACCAAGAGCCCCACGAGACCACCTCCATTCTCATCGATGTCGACGAGAGGACCTATCTCTCGACCGTCTGGCGGTTTCGCATGCGCGACGGCAACGACCGCGCCGAGTTCATGGCCACGATGTGGCGTCGGATCACCGATCCGGAGGAGACATGGCAGTACCGAGCGAGGTTGCGTTTCGATGCGCTGACGCCAGACCCTCTCGATGACCGTAAGCTCGATGACCGTAAGGTGAGCTTCGCTCGCGTCGTACGAGGCGCCGAGCGAGACGTTCGCAGCTTCATCAGCGAGAACATCCTCGAGATCCGTGAGGGCATGGGCACGCACGGCATCGAGAGCGATCGTCTCGAGCTCGACGTCGTCGAGCGCAAGGGAGATGCAGTTTCGGACTGGTACATGCGCCAGTCGTGGATCCACGTCGTACCCGAGCCGCACGCCAAGGCATGAAGTGACGTGGCCCGGTTCGATGGCAGCGAGGACATCCTCGAGCAAGCGCGTGCCCTTCTCAAGCGCAGTCGCGAGCTCGTTGCGGTTGCGAATCGACCACTCGAACTCGAGCGCCAACGGGTTCGCGGGAACAAGCGACCGGTCTCGGTACAGCCCCGTACCGCCAACCGAAAGCTCGCGCCGCAGCGATTCGTCGACGTCAACGGTCGCATTCGCAACGAACCCAAAGGCCCCTACTGCGCGTCCACGTACGTCTCCATCGACGCGACCTGCCCATCGTCGTGTCCGTTTCGGGGGAACGGCTGCTACGCGCAGGCTGGCATGGCCGTCGCTCGCCTCGATCGCATCGCACGAGCGGGTGAATGGTCGTCGACGATGACCATCGAAGCCGAGGTCGAAGCCATCGACCTCATCGGCATTCACGGCGTCCCACAAGATGGAGCTCGCGGCGGCCGTGACCTGCGTTTGCACGTGAGCGGAGACGTCGGAGACGAGCGTGGTGCTCGGATGCTTGCAGCCGCCGCCGACCGCTGGCGAGCTCGGGGTGGTGGGGACGTCTGGACCTTCACGCACCTGTGGCGGGACATCCCCAGGTCGGCCTGGGGATCGATCTCCGTGCTCGCGTCGGTGGAAACTCCTGCGCAGGTGGCCGAAGCACTCGGCCGCGCCTACGCGCCGGCGATGACGGTGAAGTCTCACGACGGTTCCCAGGCGTACGAGGTGAACGGCGCGAAGATCGTTCCTTGTCCCGCGCAGACGCGAGGCCGCACATGTATCGAGTGTCGGCTGTGCCTGCGGGCTCGCCCAGGCTCGACCATTGGCGTCTCCTTCGCGGTTCACGGCATCGACGCAGATGATGCGAAGGCCGCCCTCGAGACCACGGGGGAGCCATGACCACCCTTGCCACTCCACGAGCTGTTTGGGAACCTCCTCCCATGCGGAGCCTCGAGGCCTGGTGGGTGAGCGTCTTCGGTCATCCACCGACACAAGACCAGGCCGAGCTCTTCCGTCTTTGCGCCGACGCGTACGATCTCCACAAGCGGACGTCGGTCACGCTGGTGACGGCGCTCGAGCGGGCGGTAACCCTGAATCCACACGTGATCGGGCTCCGAGACGCCATCGAGGCCACACGACTCGCAGCCGCCCACGGCGGCGTTTAGACTGTTTCCGATGGGTGAGATCGCCATGTCGCGCCGCGGCCTGAAGCGCCGCGCGGCACCCGAACTCCTCGAGCAGGATTTCCAGTCCGCGTTGAAGACGTGGATGGAGTCCATCTCGAACCACACCCAGCGCAGCTACCTGACGGGCCTTCGTCAGTTTGGTGAGTACCTCCACGAACGGGGCTTCATCGACGACCCGGGCATCGAGGACGCCGGCCGGTTTCTCTTGAGCCAGGATGCCCAGCGCGCCTCCATGATCGTGCAGGCGTGGCTCGAGAGCCTCGCTCGCGTCGACCCGGAAACCCAGCTCCCTCGCTACACGACGACGACGATCAACATGCGGATGGCGGCCTTGAGGTGGGCCGTCAAGCAGGCGCGTCGAGCTGGCCACATCGCCTGGACGCTCGAGATCGATCGACCTCGCGTGAAGAAGCACGCGAAGACGGGCCGTCTCCTCAAAAAGCCCGGACGCGACATGCGAGGGCCGCCGATCGACAAGATCCGCGAGATGTTCGAGCTCGCTCGAGCCGACGAAGATCCCCGCTCCGAGCTCATCTTGAGCCTTTGCTTTTGCGAGACACTTCGTTGCAGCGAAGTCGTCGCGCTCAACTACGAGGACTTCGACCTCCGATCGAAACGCTTTCGCGCGATCCGCAAGAAGCGAGAGGAGGAGGAAGTCCTGCCTCTCTCGGAACCCACGGTCGTCGCCTTCAAGCGCCTCGTCGAGACCCGAGGGCGCAAGCCCGGTGCGCTGATCTACAGCGGCACGAACTCCAAGCGGAACCGAATCTCGCTCAATGGCGTGGCCTACAAGGTCTCGAAGCTCGGCGAGAAGGTGGGAATCCAGACCACGCCGCACCGCATCCGTCACAGCGGGATCACGATGGGCGACCTCGTTCGACAGCGTCTCGGCATGACGAAGCAGCAGGCCAAAAAGCGCGCTGGACACGTCTCAGATAGCGCTCACGACGTCTATTTGGACGTCGACCTCTCCGACGTCCGACGCATCACCGACGGCGTCGCGTCGCTTTTGTAAGGTCACCCGTACTACGATCAGGGCGTGACCCAAGATCAAGCCCGATCTCTAGCCGATAGCCTCCACACCGCGTTCGCGGGCGTCCTCGCCGCCGCCGTTGCGAGTCGTGATGACGACGGAGCTGTCTACCTGATTCTTCGTCCCACGGAAGCGGAATCCGAGGAACCTCCGACCGTACGGCATGCGAGATGGACGTGCGGCCGCATGGCCGACGTGCTGCTCGAGACGCGCAAGCTCAAGCCCGATGTCCCGAGCCTCGAGATGCGGGTTGGGGACGATCTATCGATCGTCGCCGAGTCGTGGGATGAGCGCCTCGTAGTGGTGGTGGCGATGCCCACGTCCCATCCTCAACGAAAATCCCTGCGACGCAAGCTTCGGTCGCTGCGCCGATCTCACACGTCGTCGTCGTCGGGCTCCTGGCCCTCGCGCACGATGTAGACGATCCGTGTGAGCTGAGGATACTCGGAACGAAGAAGGCCCTCGACGGTCTCCTTGGCTAGTCGCGCAGGTGCTGAACCCATGTGGAACTTCGACATGTCGAGGTCCTTCTCGCCCATCGAATGCTCGATCTTCTTCTGCTCGTTGGGGTCCATGGGGACCTCGATCCGCCATGACCACTCGATGTCTTGCGTGTCGAAGCTGATCCCTTGGCTCTCGGTTTCTGGAATGGTGGTGCCCACGCTGGAAAGATATCTCGGGCTTGACCTCGTGTACACCTCGCAATACAGTGGGCGGGCGAGCGCTTGGTCATGACGATGTCCTCGATCGGGTGTTGGGGCGGCATGGCGAGGCTCGCCGACGGTCTCGGGGGGTCGTGGATGGCACCCACGGCTCCCCGACCGTCACCTACGGGATTTCACCATGACCCCTGACGAACGCCGCCGCATTCTTCGCAAGCTCCAAGCCTTGCACGTTCGAGCCGAGCGGGGCTCGACACCGGGTGAGCGCGCAGCGGCTCGCTTCGCAGCTCAGCAGCTCGAGCGCAAGTACCAGATCACGACCGACGCCAAGAACTCGCTCTCCGAGTCTGGCTTCGACGATCTCGACATGCGCCTGTTCTGGATCGGTCCGAAGAAGCGGCGCACGTACATCCGCGACGTGCTCTGGCGCGACTACCTCCTCTCGAACGTCTGCCAGGCGTTTCGCACCAGCTACTTCTTCACCCGAAACCCCGCGTCCCGCGACATCCCCGACACCGCCTACTTCTTGTACGTGCTCGGACAGCCCGACGACGTCAACCGCTTTCAGCGCGTGTTCGACTACTTGTCCATGCACATCGAGCTCGCCTGTGAGCACTTCGAGCGGCGCTACCACTCGCACATGGCCCTCACCCCCCAGGACGTGACGATCATGTCGTACGCCGTGGGGCTCGCCCACAACCTGCTCGAGCGCGTCCTCGAGGAAGAGTCCGATGGGGCGATTGAAGACTCCCACCTCGTGGTCCGCCAAGTGGAGCTCGACCACGACACGACCGCCATCGCCGTTCGACCGGCCGAGTACGTCGGACCCAACGGGGAACGCGGTCTCGAGCGCGAAGCCGGAGAGGACACCCCACGCCCCGAGCAGAGGTGGTCCGGCGAAGGCTGGCGAGACGGCCACTACATCGACGTTCGGCCGCCGGCCCTGCTCGACAAGCCCTTGAGTTACCTCGAACTCGAGGAGAGCACGCACGACGTCCTCCAGACCGTGTTCGGGATCAGTGTCATCGGCGACCTCTTGCGTCTGCGTCGGTCCGACCTCGAGTTCGACCTCGTCGTCACCCAGATCGCCAGCCTCGAGCTTGCGCTCGCACGCTACCAGCTCGCGCTTCGACCGTCGCCACGACTTGACGATGACGACGACGTCGCGGCCCCACCACAACTCACCTCAAAGGATGACTGATCATGGGTTGGAGCTACGGTTCGATCCACCGAACCCGGTGGTGGCAGGAGCGCCGGTGAACGTCGACCACTGGGCCGCCCTCGGAGCGCTGCTCGTCGCCGCGGTGCTGGCGTGCGTCGCCGCGCTGGTGCCTTTGCCCGAGACGCTTGTCGGAGCGTTCTACGGCGCCGCTGGCACGCTTGTGACGTTCGCCCTCGGCGCGTTCGGCCGAGCTCGGGGGATGCTCCCGAGCTCGGCCTCCGCAGCACCGTCGAGCTCGAGCTCGCCGGGCCCCAGATCTCGCCACGGAGACAGCCTCTACCCACCCGCGGGCGAGGAGAGGGATTTTTACCCACCCGCGGGCGAGGAGAGCGATTTCTACCCACCCGCGGACGACGAGCTCGCCGAAGCTCGTGAAGGACTCGCGGAAGCGAAGAAGGCACTCGCGAGCGATGCCTAACCGTCGAAATCCCAAGCGTGCGGAACTCATCCGCAAAGCCAAGAGGTACAACTGGACGCCAGCGCAGGCGGCCAAGCGCTACGGGCTGAATCGAGGAAGCGTGACGCGCTGGTTCCACGAGGACGGTCTCGAGGTAGGTCCTCGACCTGGCGTGACCGAGGATCCGACGGATCGGCTTGAGCGGCACCGAGAGGTCATCGAGCTCTACGAGCAAAAGCGATGGACGTACCGCGACATCGCGGACATTACGGGGTACTCGATCTCGTACGTCGGCAAGCTGATACGCGGTGAAGCTTGATGTTTCAGCGCGATCTCTTCGCCCGTTCGACGACGGCGGCGGTGCCGAACATCTACGAAGGGGACTGGCGCGATGTCGCCGAATCGTGGCCGCGGCCGTTCGTGCTCATCACCGACCCGCCGTATGGGATCGCCTACCGCAGCAAGCGTCGTGATCCCAAGCGCGTCGTCATCATGGGGGACGAATCCACCGTCGAGCGCGATTCCGTTCTCGAGCTCGACGGCTGGGAGGCTGCAGCCGTCTTCGGTCCCGGCGGTCACAAGGTCCTGCAGGTGCCGCCTTGGGGCTCTCCTCGTGCCCTTTTGACGTACGATAAGGGCAAGGGCACCGGCATGGGCGACCTGTCCTTTCCTTGGGCACCGAACACCGAGAGCATCGCGATCTACGGAAACGGATGGAAAGGAAGTCGCTCGAGCAGCGTGCTCCGGGGCCATGTGCTCGCCTACAGCCGGTCGACGATCAACAACGGTCGTCGCCATCCCCACGAAAAGCCGCTCAACATCATCGGTGAGCTCGTCCGCAAGGCACCTCCGGGCCTTCCCATCGTGGACCCGTTCTTGGGGAGCGGGACGACGGCCGTCGCCTGTCTGATGCTCGGACGGGAGTTCTACGGTGCCGAGCTCGACCCGCAGTACCACGCGACGATCCGACACCGCATCGCCCGGGCCTCCGCGTCGTCAGTTGAGTGACGAGCTGGCGTATTGCGGGAGCTGACGACGACCCAGCGGGCTTGCGAGAGCTACCAGCGAGCTCACTCGCAACCGCAAGAGCCGGGTCTTTCGGCGCTGCTCAAAACCGCGCCGCCACGCCGACCCTGGTAGCAGGTCGGTCCACGCTCTCTGCTCGATCTTCATGTCAGATTTCCTTCGAACTCATCCCCGCGGACCTCGAGCGTCTCGTACCAAGCATCGCCCTCGAGCGTGGGATCGGGGACACACACCTCCACCAACCAGGCGTCGGGGCCGAGGGGCTCGACCACGATGCCAGATGCGCCGACTCGGTGGACGTGGCCAGGTTCCTGCTGGCTCTCGATCTCCACGGTGAGCTTCATCTTGAGGTGCGTTGTCATGCGGCATCACTCGACGACGCGACATCGTCATCGAAATCCAGTGGCTCGTCGTCATCGACGTTCTTCGGCTCGTCGTCGTTCTTCGGCTCGAAACCCTGCGGCTCACGCGGCATCCTTTGGAGGAGCAGCGGAATTGCGGTGCCAACGATCATGGACACCGGGGTGCGCAGACTTCGAAACAGCACGAAGCTGATGTCGACATGAAGCGGGCCAGCTTTGAGCTGAAGCAGCATGGCCGAAAAGTACTAGTTCGCGGCGCGCGGTACAAGGCACGCGACATCCGGCTGCTCGTCTTCGTCTTCCCCGCGACGACGCTTGAGCTCGGCGCAGACGGCCTCGTACGCCGCTCGCTCGCTTGGGTACCCGGTCCCCTCCCGCACATCCGTCTCGGCGTCCAGGACGTGTCTCGAGGACGCCTTCTCCCGCCAGCACCACTTCCGGCCGTTCCATCGGTCGTACCAGACGGAGAACCCAGGGACGCCCTTGCGGGCTTGGATGGGAGGACGGTTCATGCGTCGAGGCCTCGGTCGGAGTCGCGTTCTTCGCGGTCTTCCTGCCAGATCCTACCCATTCTATCGATCTCGGTCAGCTTCATTCGCAGGGTGCGCCCCCGCGGCCCCGCCCGCACTTCGACCACGTCGCCGACGCGAGCGTCGAGCTCGCGCAGATCTTCGACCGTCTGAACGGAGCGCGTCATCGGGCGTAACACGATGGGAAGAGCATAGCCCAGCCGATCTGACGCAGAGCACGCGACGCTGGGTGGATCGGTGTCGCATACTCTCTTCGTGAGGGAAAGCCCTGCCCGATCCGCCCGTCCTCGGCTCCGCAGGCCGATCTCGGACGCGCAAATCGAGCGCGAGTTCCGCGCGGCGTGTGCGAAGGCTGGGATCTCGGACCCGACGATCCGGGTCTACCCGCCCCTGACGGAGGAGCACCGCCGCAACCCCAGGCGGTACGCCCAGTGCATCCCCCACGAACACCTCTTCGAGATCGCCGAGCAGTACCGCTACCTGCCCTGGCGCTATCGCCTCGGCTTGATGGCTCACGAGATCGGGCACGTCATCGACCCGGACCCGGAAAAGACCGAGGATGCCGCCGACTTCTGGGGTGGTAGAGCTCTCGGCATCAAGATCGTCTACGACCACCGCTGGCCCGGCAAGGGGCTGCAGATGGCGAAGTTGTGATGCCCTTGCTCACCGGCAAACCCGACGCCAAGACCATGCAAGAGCACGTGGCCGCGCTCGACGAGCACGAGCTCGTGGTCGTGGTGACGAACACCTGGGAGCGCGGTATCGAAGAGCTCGAGGACATCGTGCGCGCCGTCGCGCTCGAGCTCTACCCGGGCCTCGTCTCCGAGCTCCCCCCGCCTGCCATGAGCCCCTACGAGTATCCCTACGAGATGCTCACGAACCGAGTGCGCAAGGTGCTCGAGGACGAACGCTGATGCCCGTCATCTCTCTACCCGACGAGCTGCTCGAGGCGCTCGACCGCGTGCCCGACATCTCCGACTTCGTGTCGCCCTTCCCGTCGTCGGCGACGCTCGCCGACGAGCGTTGGGACAAGGTCCTCGAGGCCCTCGGCGGAGGCGAGGGCCCCCTGTCGCGAGCCGGTGCCATCGCGCAGACCCGCGCGATGCAGGGGCTCATGAAGATCAAGGCGATCCAGGTCGGTGACCTCCGGGCTGACTGGATCCCCCAGCTCGTCGACATCCCCCTCACCCTCCCCAATGGTGCGAAGGAGATCGTCGACGGGCTGTTCTCGCAGCGCGTCATCTCTCTGTTCTCCTCCAAGCCGGACCCGCAAGCCATCGTCGGCGCGGCCATGCAGACCGGTGTCGCCGTCGCCCAAGACTTCCTGTCTGCGGTTCCGGTGTACGGCCAGATCGCCAACGCCATCGTCGGCGTCGCCGCGTTCTTCTCGAGGCTGTTTCGAAAGCCCCGGACCGAGGTCCTGCGTCGTGTCCCGTGGCGCGAGTACTCCGAAGACTCGGACACCGACTTCGTTCGAAACGTGCTCGCCTCGAGCTTCGAGACGGTCGACTGGACCGACCTGTTCTCGCCGCCGATGAAGGTATCGGGGCACTGGTCGTTCGAGCGCGGCGTCAAGCCGGAGACCTACGCGTGGGGGACGTTCCGCCCCGCCGGGAACGAACTGCTGCCCGATTGGACCGGGTACCCGGGCGCGATGCCCGGCACCCAGCGGACCACGGCGAGCATGCAGATGGTGCTCGACACCAAGCAGATGGGCGGCGTGCTCGGCATCGACGAGTGGTCCACGACGGACACCGGTGACTTCTACCCGGCCACGTCTCAGTTTCTCGGAAGCGCTTGGCAGATGGTCGAACGCAGGGGCAACCCGGACATGTACAAGGTCCGGACCGATGTGCTCGGCGACCGCTGGCGCGACTACTTCGAGAGCATGTGGGAGGACTGGGTCACCCAGTACAACAAGCTCGTCTCGAGCAACGACCAGCTCTCGCGGCTCCAGGGCGCCGTGCTCGGTCGAGCCATGGGAAACTTCATCGTCATGCGCACCGCGGACAGCCAGCCGTGGGGGCCCGCGACCGCCTACAACCAGGCCCAAAACGTCGGCTACTTCCATCCGGGGATCTTGCAGGTCGGCCCCTACGACCTCGACCACTTCGCCGTCACGTGTGGCGAGAACAGCGACTGCTGGTTCGCACGCCGTCGGCAGTTCGGCTTCATCTGGGACGCCGTCGTGAAGCCGGCCATCGACCGCGTACGCGCGGCCCAGCGCTACAACCTCGAGCGCAGTCTCGTGTGTGCGTACGTCCGTTGCGACGGTCCGGACCGCTACGCCGCGTTCGAGGACGCGGACTTGCGAGCTCGGTGCAACGACATGCGCAAGCTGCTCTTGAGCCATGAGGACCGGTTCCGCGTGCGCCTCGAGGACGTCGACAACGTCGACCCAGCCTTTGCGGACGACCTCCGTGCGTCCGGAGTCAAAGAAGACAGCTGGCAGAAGGGACGTGGCGCCCACAGGATGGTCGCGGCGATGCCATTCGTCCCGAAGTACACGGCGGAGCCGCCCTCGCGCTCACCAGGTCCCCAAGGCGGCTTCACGGGCGATGCCATCCTCGCCGATGCCATTCACAAGCTCGAGGACGCACCAGCACCGGTCTGGCCGCAGATCCTCGCCGGGACGGTCGTCGTGGCCCTCATCGGCGGCACGGTCTACCTTGTGCGCCGAGGCAACGCCTTCGCGCTCTAGCGCGTGGCGGCCCAAGCCCCGACGCCGGCGCCGAGAGCTCCTGGACCGGGGATCCACTCGGGGTCGTTGTAGAGCAGGATGAAGTTGACGCTGTGCGAGATGACGCCGCCGAGCACGGCTCCGAGGGCAGCTCGGCTGCGCTTGTCCGGCTCGGCTGTCGTCACGTAGGCCCCGATGCCACCCCAGATCAAGCTGCCCAGAACGTACGAGCCGTAGACGAGCCGGAAGTTCTCGTCGGCGAAGCCCTTGCGGCCTACCGGACGCCCGATCGCCACGAGACCAGCCGCCATGAAGGCGCCGATGCCCGCACCGAATGCTGCGCCGGCCGCCGTGTGCCCTTGTAGGAGGGTGAGCGGGGTGATCGCCTCGGCCGCGACTGCCATGGCTCAAGGGTACGACATGCGCAGCCGCCGCGCCGAAAGCGCCTGTGACACACTCCTCGCGTGGCCATCCGCGTCGCCAACACACCGCAAACTCGACTGCAGTGGGTGGTCGACAACTTCCACCCCGAAATCTCGAGGGCCGTGATCGTGATTGTGGGTGAGGCTCTCGGCGTGCATGGAGGAGACGCGCAGCCTCCATGGAGCCCGGAGTACATCTCGCGCCAGCCCAAGCACTTCGAGTTCGCGGCGATGTCGATGAACGACCCGCTCGTCGAACGCGAGCAAGTCTTCTTGCAGTCGTGGCTCCGGCGCGATGCCCCTGACGTGTTTCGTCGACCCACGATCTACGACCCCTACATTCCTTGGCTTGCCTCCGAGCTCAACACCGCCTTCAAGCCTTTGCGTCGGGCGGCCAAGAAGTACCTACGGGCGCCAGAGTCGTCCAACATGGGCGACCTCTACGTCGACTACAATCGCAAGGCGACCGCCTATCGAGATCTCGAGCAAGCGGCGCTCGGCTTCGCTTCGATGGTGCACTGGGCACTCGAGACCGAGTCCCCGCTCCGAGAGTTTGCCCTGCTCGAAGCGCTCGACCTTGCTTCGGACCATGCCGAAGAGTGGGAGCCTGACCCCAAGACGGGAGGCTTCCCCCAAGGCAAGGTCGTCTTCGAGTTCGGGGACGGCTGGACGATCCAGGAACTCACGACCCAAGATCAGTTTGTCGCCGAGTCCGCCGTCATGCAGCACTGCGTCGGGCAAAAGGGCCCGGATGGTTGCTGGTACTACGACGCCAAGCTCGCGGGAGACTACTTCAACATCTACTCGCTTCGAGACCCCCAAGGGAAGCCACACGCCACGATCGAAGAAGACATCATCACCAACCTCAGCAGGATGCCAAGAGTGGTCGAACAGATCCGCGGGAAGCAGAATGCACGTCCCAAGCTCGAGTACCTCGCCCGCGTGTTCGCGTGGTTCAGAGCCACCGCCCATCCAGCCGCCATCATGGGGGAGGGCTTCTTTACCCTGACGCCCGAAGAGCACACAGACCTCAAGCTCACGCAGAGCGTCGATGTCTATCCCGAGGCCCATCTCGTAGAGGCCGTGTGGAGCCCCTACGCGCTCGCCAACCGACGATCTCGATCTTGCAAGGCACCGGGCGCTTGCGATCCGTGGCTCATCGTCCAGGACCGCGAGGGCGACTTCAAGGTGTTTACGCCAACACTTCTTCGTTCGCATCTACGTGATGTCGAGGAGGATTTCCAGGACTGGCTCGAACGCTATGGGGTGGATGCTTGGGTCGATGAGTTTGCTGGCATTGAGTTTGACAGCGAGGAAGAGGAACTCGAGGCTCGTACCGAGTGGGAACTCGACCATTTGAACCGTTACCTCGCCGAGCACTTGGAGTTGGCCCACGTCGATGAGGAGTCCCTCGCTGTCGAAGACATCGATCACATCTGGTTTCTCACCGGCATGCTCGTCCAGACGTGGGACTACGAGCCTGCGCATGAACTCTGGCTCGACAGCCTAAGCCAGCCCGAGCTCGAGAAACTCCACGAGCTCATGGTGGGCTTTCTGCCCTAGCCGCGTGTCGACGCGGCGCCAATGCCCGTGCCGACGCCAGCGCCGACGAGGGCCCCCACGGGTCCGCCGACCATCGCTCCCACCACAGCCCCGGTCGTCGCGGCCGCGCCGACGAAGATCCGCGGTGTGTCGTTCGCCATGTGGCCGATGAGGGATGCTCGAGGGTCGACGCGGTCGAGATGAGCGTGGTAGTGGCGCAGGTACTCGTGGACGTGCAGACAGCTCGCGTCGTCGAACATCATCCGATAGTGGGCGAGCTGCCCACGGGGCAGACCTCGAGCTCGACGCATGCCGATGCTGATGGGATGCGGCACCAAAAAGCGCGGCACCCGAACCTCGTTCTCCTCGACGAGAGCAGCAAGGACATCGTCCCAGCCCTGCATCATCGCGTCCTGCGGTTGAGGCTGCGAAGGCGAAGGCGACGAGGGGACATGCGCATGTACTCGTCGAAGCGGCGGCCACGATGCACGACGTCGTAGGAAGAGACGTCCGTCTCGAGCTCGACGATGTCGTCGTCGTCGAGCTCGGGGTCTTTGCCCCACAGTGAACCGTTCGGTGCGGTGCCAAGGGTGTAGAGGTGGCGGAACGCGTCCTCGGGCGTGGCGAAGCATCGGACGAGTCGGACCTGGACGACGATGGTGGCGCTGTCCGGGTACTCTTCTTCGATCTCCTCTTGCGTCATGCCCTCGAGCTCGTCCGGGTCGACGAGCAGGTCCTCGGGGATCGACTTGTAGAAGAACCCATCGCCCGCATGCTCGACCGAATCCCCAGCCCACGGCTCCTCAGCAGCCCACGCTGGCCAAAAGTCCGAGGATTCGTCGCCGATCTGCTCATGCAAAAACTCGGTGGCCGCCTCTTCGCCACCTTGGACGACGTGCCACGTCAGGTAGCCGTAGTCGTCGTCGGTGTCCGTGAACACCACCGAGAATAGGCACCACGAGTCGCGCTCGAGCGACGTGTTGAGCTTGCGCAGACGAGCTCGACGCGAGCCCCGTGTCTGTGCGCGCTCCTCCTCATACGCGCGCTTTTGGGCGCGCTCGGTCGCGTCGAAGACGGCGTTGGAAGCTTCAGTCTCGAGCACTTCGTAGAGACGGACGAGCTTGGCATCACGCCGAAGTGCGTCGCTCGCCTTTTGGGCGGTGGTCCGGTGCAGGTAGTCGTCCCAGCGACCATCCCAGACGCCGACGCCGTGGTCGCCCAAGTCGTGCCAAACGTCGACCGCGACGGAGTCCGCTCCTTCGTCATCGAACAACTCGTCGACATCCTCGCCGAGGATGGAGGAAAGGTGTTCCTCGAGGTACTCGCGGAAGGCTCGATAGGCCTCGATGTACGACTCCGGCAACTCCTCGCCGGACGGCCACTCGTCGACGACCGCGTACGAGTCGATGATCCAGTCCACTACCCCATCCTCGTCGGGGGGGTACTCGTCACCGGCGCCGTAGTAGCGGCCCATGCTTCAGCTCCAGGGGTGGACGAGGGTGATGGTGATGGCGAGCTCGGCCTCGGAAACGACGTCGAGCGCCGCTTGGGGACGTTCGGACTCGGAGATCGTCGAGAGCACCTCCACGAGTTCTTGGTAGGCGTCCATAACTCGGCCGCCGATCTCGATGAGCTTCTCGATGTCGTCGAACGACAGGCGCTCCTTGTTGGCGAGTTTGGCTTCGAGCAGGGGGTAGACCGACCAGAACGCGATGAGCTCGAGCCGGATCGTTGCGGTGATGGCCTCCACGGTGTCGACCACCGTCGACGCGGTTTTGACGCACTCTGCTCGTTCCTCTTGGGTCTCGAGCTCGAGCTCGCGACAACGATCGATCTCGGCCTTCTTGAACTCGATGCCTTCGTCGACGATGGCCTGGGTTCCGCGCTCGACGCGGACCATGGCGTCTCCTGTCTGACGAAACGTCTTGGCGGCCCCCGAACAGGCCGCGAGGGGGAGCACGCAAGAGAGGAGAAGGGCGGCACGATGCATCGGGGGAAGTATACGACGTCGCGCGTTGGACGCGCGGACACAAAAAAGCCCCGGTCCTCGCCGGGGCTGAGCATGCTCGTGCTCCTGACCTCTCTACAGTGAGGTGTGGACAGTCAGGCGACGCCCTCGCCGGGCACGTCAGCGGGCTCCTCCTCGTCATCCTCGTCGTGCGGGGCGTCGTCGTACATCTCCGCGAGTTCCTCCGGGGTGGGATCGTGGTCCGCACCGGATGGGGCGCTGGTCTCGAAGGGAGCGTCGTACTCGTACTCGTCCTCCTCGTCGTGCCCCCCTCGAGACGCAACCGCGAGCGCGTGGCGCAGCTCGGCGAGCGCCTCGTCACGGTCCTCGAGCTGACGCTGGAGCGTGGCGATCTGCACCTTTTGGGCGTCGATGGTCACCTCGTGCGCCTTGGCGACATCGGCGTTTTCTTTCGCCATGCGCTCGAGTTCGGCGCGAGCTGGTGCGGGGTCGAGCTCGTGCGCTTCGCGGAAAGCGTCCTCGAACGAGCGCATGCCGTCGCGGATCTCCCGGAGAAGCCGGACGCTCGGGTCCGGGGCACCAGTACGAGGCTGGATCCGTCGTGTGGGCGGTGGGGCCTCTGGAAGCGTCGCAGGTGGCTGACCGTTCGGCGACCCGAGCTCGCTCGTTTGGGGTCGCTTGGGACGCCGTCGCGTCTTGGGTTTGGGCTGCGGCGCCCCGTCATCCTCGGCACGTTGGGCGACGCGAAGACGTGAGCGTGGACGGCGCGATGGCTTCGGAGGAAGCGCTTCGGACCGACTGTCGGGAGCGCCGAAGGCTTCGTCGGGCTCGGTGTCACGGGAGCGGGCGCGGGCGCGGGGCCCACTTGCCTGCAAAACTCGGGTTCGGGGTTGCTTGGACATGACGGTGCTGGACCTTCCGTTTCTACCTTGCAAGTCGCGTATAGCGCAACTACTCCTCAACGGAGCTGTCGCCGTCGGCGGGCTCGCCCTCTGCGTCGCCGTCTGCGCCCGCTGACGGCCCGTCTGCCATCGGGTCGTAGGTCTTGGCCTGCTCGAGGTCGTCGAAGATGTCGACCGGCTTGCCGCCGATCAGGAGCTGCCAGCCCCGCTTGCCCCCCTCGATCGCGTCCATGAGGGCGACGTCGAAGACGGCCTTGTGGTCGCCGACTTCCTTGTACGCGACGGCGTGGATCATGGCGATGGTGCTGCCGTAACGAGCGTAGAGATTGCCGTCCGGGCCCTCTTGCCAGGCGTCGCCGGCGATGTCGCCGTCATCGTCGATGTGAATGTCGATCACGCCCTTCTCATCGAGCTTCACGAGCAGAGCTTGGTAGTCGGCCTCGAGCTCTTGGTGGCGGTTCCACAGGTCGTTCATGGCGCCGACGAGCTGGTTGTAGTAGCCGGCCACTTGGGCGAGCGCGAGCGAGGATGCCTGCCAGGCCGCGAGGGAGCGAACATCGGCCTTCGTATCGAGCGCGAAGACCTCACCGCTCCAGGCCTCGTCGAAGATCACGCGGGCATGGAGGTTCGGGTCCGGTGGCAACTCGAGCATGAACGGCCCGATGGGAAAGCCCTGCAGGGGTGGGCGCCCGACGATGGGCAGACCCGTCCCCGGGTCCGTCACTTGGCGCTGGGCGGGCGCAGCGTAGGGGTCGTTCGGGTCGAGGTGAAACTGCTGCTGCGCGCTCGCTCCGGATCGCTGGGCCTGTTCTTGCTCCTCTTTGGTCGGGACCTTGGGCTTGGAGCGGATCTGCGAGGCGAAGTCGTCGACGCCGGGGATCTTCTTGTCGTCGTCGGACATCGCTCAGTCGCCCTTCCCCTTCACGCTCTCGAACAGCGCGTTGGCGTGCTTGATGTTCTCGAAGAGCTCGACCGCCCACGCCATCCGGTCCTTGTCGGCGGGGATCTGAAACTCGTGGGTCTTGGTCTCGCCCTCGGGACCCGTGACCTCGATGGCGCAGGCGAACCCCTCGACGTCGCCGAGCTTCGCCTTCTCCTTCGTGTCCTCGTTCTTGTGCTCGAGAGACTGCATGGCACCCATGATCATGGGGCCGTAGATCCACGCCTTCTTCATGGCGCCGGCATCAAAGGGAAGCGTTCCGCTCTTGTGGTGGGTCTGCTCGCCATTGACGAACGTGGTGACTTCGAGCTCGAGCTCTTCGTCCTCGGTGTTGCGCTTGACGTTGAAGACCAGCTCGGCGGGGCCGGCCTTCGCACGCAACACCATGTCGTGGTCGATGGTGAACTTCTTGAAATGAGAGAGTGCCTTCATCATGGCTCGATCTTTCCGGTGGCTAGGTTGGACAAAAACTTGGGACTGCAGTTGTACTTCTCCGCGATCTCGCGCCGGGTGTACTTCGGCCGGCCGTTGGCCTTACGAGCCTTCAGATCGCGGAGGATCTTCTTGCGATTGAAGCGGCGGCGGTTCCCGTTGGTCAGGCGTCCGGCGTACTTGGGCTCCTCCTCTTCGGCTTGTTGGAACCAGTACGAAAGCGTTCGCTGGGAGACCCCGAGACGCTTCGACAGCGCTGGGATCGTCCACTTCGTCCGACTCTCGAGTCGGAGCCGGATCGCCTCTTGCTTGACCTTTTCGGGATACCGCTTCATGTCTCACTCGGGAGCTTCTCGCTCCTCTTGCTTCGGTTTGGGATCGTAGGCACTTCGCTGCTGCTCGAACTTCACGATCGTTTGGCGGAGGCCATCGATCATCTTGGTGAGCTTGGTGAGGGGGACCCGGTTGTCCCCCTCCGAGAGGCCCTCGGCGTGCATCATGTGCCGGAAGAGCTGCTTTCGAAGAAGGGCAACGACATCTCGGTCTGTGAACCCCCCTTCGAACTTGCTCTCAGCCTTCTCACGATGGCCCTGTGGATCGGTGTCGAACCATGCCTGGGCGGCTTGGTCGAGCAGATCCCTGACTTCCTTGGTCTTGCGCTCATGCTCGGCTGCGAACGCGGCCTCACGCGCGGCCTCTTTGGCGGCTTGATGCTCGGGAGTCCCCTCGATCCGGTGGGTCATCTCTTCGCGGATGTAGGCACCTCCCGCGACATCGGCGAACTTGGTGCGAGCTCCTCGAGCGAACGCGCGCCAGACGTACATGTCGGGCGCCCACTTCTCGTAGTTCTTCTTGCGAAGAAGGCCGGCCTTCTCGGCCGATTCTCGACCGAAACGGAAGGTGCATGAGGCAAGGACCTCCTTCTCACGTTCCGTCCGGTCTTCTTGCGGACACTCGAGGATCTCACGTACACGCGGAGCCTCGTCCGGACGCGCCATGATCCACTCGGCATATTCGTCGAAACCTTCGACACTGTTGCGTGGGTCGGTGGCCAGGGTGCAGATCGTTCCATGGGTACGCTCTTGGATGAGCTGCAGCATGAGTCGACCTCGCACCACGAGCTCACCTTCGACGACTTCGATGTTCTGGGCGGCGGCAACGGGTGAGATTCCGAGCTCGAGCCCGCGCAAGATGATCGCCGCAACGGCGGCGGGGTTGGGGTTCCCCTTGATCACCCCGGAGTCGGCGAGGACCTTCGCCTGCTCCATGACGAGGTGCCACTTTTGCTTGTCGAGCATGAGGCCCGTGATCGCCTCGGTGACGCTCTTTCGGGAGGTCGTCTGAACCGAGGAGACCTGCTGCTCGAGGTGGTTGAGCCGTTCGAGCACGCTCGCACGTCCATCGGGGGCGTTGCGGGCGGCGAGGGCATCTGGGTCATCCGAGTGGACGACGGCGGCGACGGCGGCAGGTGCCGCGGCGGAAGGATGAGGGGCGGTGTTGTCGGCGGACATGGTTTCGGGCTCCAATGAACGATGTGGAGGGCCATCGCCATGAACGAGAGCGCGAGTGCAACTGCGAGCGCGACGCTGTCTTTCATGGCGAGGTCCTCATGGCGGTTGGTACGATCTCGTTGCGTCTGCAAACGAGGACGAGAGACATACCCTATTCAACGGCATGGGGCGGCGGCAAGTACCACCTCGCAAAAAGATGTGGCCAGCTCGATCGAGGCGCGTTACCCTTCGCGCAATATGGCCGATACGCCGCCCGATCCCGACCATGAGCTCGACGATGAGACCGTAGAGATCAAGACCCGCGTCTACACGGAGATCGAGCAGAATCTCGGGATGGCGCGGGCCACCTGCTACCAGCAGATCACGATGGGGCTCGATGAGACGTCCATGGACTCGATGCTGCAGGCCACGTACGCCTTCGTCGAGCTCCACCATTACCTCGAGCCCTCGATCACCGACATCGTGAAACTAGGCGTCGAGCCACGTCACACCATGCGCGTGCGTGCGTACCATGGCCTGCTCGGGAGCCTGATCAATGGACTCGCGTCCGCTGCTGGCGCGCTCACGAAGTCGCTCAACGAGGACGCGCCCGCGCACGACTACAAGGTCAAGATGGGCGTAGGTCGCGCGTTCCAACGCAAGCTCAACACGATCTACCTCCAGCTCTCGTCTCGCGTCGAGGTGACCGCCAAGCGGCTGCTCGACGGTGGCGACGAGAAAACGGCCGACGCGATCCTCAACGCTTGGTCCGAGATCCTCCAAACCTCCATCAAGTAAGATCCGTGCATGTGGGTGATTCCGGCGCCGGCGGAGAGTTCCGCGTCCTCGGGCTGTGCGCCGGCGTCGGCGGACTCGAGCTCGGGCTCCGACTCGCCGTCCCCTCATCCGTGGGACGACGAGTTCGAGCCGTCTGTTTGGTGGAAAGGGAAGCCTACGCGTTGGAAGTCCTTGCGCGCCGCATGCAAGAGGGCCTCGTTGACTCGTGTCCTGTCTGGTCTGACCTCGCCACGTTCGACGGACGACCCTGGTGTGGCGTCGTTCATTGCGTCGCTGCGGGCTTCCCATGCCCCCCTTTCTCGAGCGCCGGCAAGCGCCTCGGCACCGACGACGAGCGCTACCTCTGGCCCCACGTCGCTCGAATCATTCGCGACGTTCGACCCGAGTTCGTGTTCTTGGAAAACGTTCCAGGCGTCACTGTGGCCCTTGGAGACATCCTCGCTGACTTGGCCCAAGCGGGGTTCGATGCAGAGTGGGGTCTGTACGCGGCGAACGAAGCGCCGATGGTTGCTCCTCACCAGCGCGAGCGCTTCTTTCTCCTCGGATACCGACGCGGCCTACCCGACACCCGTAGCGGCTTCGGACTACGGCTCGAGCCAGAACGGAAGCAACCGCGATCGGCCGTCCGGGGGGACGCCATCTCTCGAGACGATGGCGCGCAAGCGGATGTTTCCGACGCCACTCTCCGTCGATGGCATCAACAGCACGATGAGCAGCCGCCTGGGGAAGCGGGAGTCCCTCTCCCAAGCCGCCACTTTGTTTCCGACACCGACCGCATCCATGGCGGAGAGAGGACCTTCTCCATCCGACGCCAACCGCCGGTCTCCTCGTCTGCACACGGTCGCCACCAACATGTACCCGACACCGACGACCCAAGACGCCCACAATCTCGCCGGTCCGGCCCAGGAGACCAAGAGTTTTTCGCGCCCCCTCAACGTGGTGGCAGCGACGATGGAGTGGCCGACAGCCGTGACGACGGACGCGGCGAGCGCAGCCCGGCACA
>Ga0180433_10004066_pt1 | contig 20810 bp, 18 predicted proteins | sample SS_ome_8_FD_132980 | JGI IMG/M metagenome (GOLD analysis project Ga0180433, IMG submission 132980) | Hypersaline lake sediment archaeal communities from the Salton Sea, California, USA - SS_1_D_1 metaG | ecosystem: Environmental > Aquatic > Non-marine Saline and Alkaline > Hypersaline >... | reverse complement strand
TTACGAGTACTTCTCTTTCAGGATACTCTTTTTTTATAAACTCCCTTGCTTCCTCACAAAAAGTAGCTATTCCGCATAACCTCGGAGTATAACTTGATACTAAAACTATCGGCCTGCCCCTTGCCATAAAATCATCCTTTTTAAAATTTTTTAACAATTAAAATTCTATTTATCTTTTATATAATTTACTTACCTTTTGCAAATAATAGTTTCAAAACTCTCTCTTGTCAATTATACCAGCTTATAAAGAACACCAGTATCCGGTACAATTTTTTAAAAATTAATTATTCTATCCTGTCAATTAAAAAAAATTCTTTAAAAAATAATTAAAAATATAACAGCGCAAATTAAAAGCACCTGCGCTATTAAATCGCAACAGGTGCTTTTAATTTATTTAAATAGTTTTTCTACTTAATATTGCATTCCCAAAACAAATTTTATTATTGATTCAGAATATTCCTGAAAAACTGGTTTTTTTCTACTTCGTTATAACCTACCGCACTTGATTTCCCGAACCACTGGGGCCATGACCTGAAGGTGGTTATCGTAATATCTCCCCTGTCAATAGAACATATAATGGGAAGTATCTGCAATGCCTGGCTTAAAGATATATTAGTCCATACATATTTCCCCATTGTATTCAAGAAACCAGATAAATTCCCTGCATTTACCATCGACCTTTTCTGCAGGAGAAGGTCTGCCAGAAGCATTGCCGACTGTCTCTCCCTCGAATAAGCGCCTCCGCCATAAAGTGACCTCCCGTGTCTTGCCCTCGAAAGTGCGAGTGCCTGCGTACCATTTATATGTTGTGTCCCCGTATTCAGGTAACATCCTGAAAACGAGTCAGATATTTTTTCCTCAACTGTCGTATCCACACCGCCAAAATAATCAATAAGTGGAATAAAACCATCAAAATCAGTTATTACGTAAAAATCAATATCCGCACCTGTAAATTCTTCAAATATGCCTACAGCATAATCATTTCCACCTATTGCATGATAACCATTTATCTTACGTCCTTTAAACCAGGTATCACGCGGTATTGTAACAAAATATGCCTTGCCCGTATCAAGGTTTAAATGAACAAAAATGTTAATATCGGTTCTACCACTAATTCTTCCTCCTGCCCTGTCATGTGCGCTATCATCTCCCCAGATTATAAAATTAACTTTCCTTCCTTCCTTAAAGCCGCTTACGCCGCTGGAATTATAACCGGAAGATGATGACGAATAAGCAGTGGAAGTACCCGAAGTAGTGGTAGTTGCGCCCTCATATGGCGTAATCCCGTAATTTGCACATAGTGTTGCAACTCCTTCGATTTTAAAAACCCGTCCAGGACTTTTTCCCTGCTCATGCCACCTTTAAGTCTACCCAGCCAGGCATTATAACCATTTGCATCCGGCTCACGGTTAAAAAACGCCCTGTATAATATATTAACAAACTCTTCATCGGAATGCCCGTGGCTCAAAAACTCCTTACTAAAAACAAACCCTTCTGCTACATCCGCTCCCGTTTTCGAACCATTCATAAGACGGCTGACCCACTCATTCAAGCCATTGGAATCAGGCTGCCTGTTAAGGCACTGTACATAAAAACGTGTAACAAAGCTCTGTATATTCTCTGCCTGTCCCCCGCCAAGCGTACCCGGAAAAAGAGTTAAAACAAGAGCCCCAACCAGAGCCACAACAAGAAAATACCTGGAATAAGAAATTATTTTTTTTGCCATTACCCGCTCCTCGTAAAATTAAAATTCTATTTAATGCATTACAAAATGATTGAAAAACATCAAAATTTCTACCATTATACAATTAATCCCTAAATGATAAAAACATTAAATTACTTTTTTTAAGAAAATTTTTTCTATTTTGTTCATTCCAAGCCTTGTTAATGAAAAATCATACTTAACAGGGTCATAATCATTAATTTTTTTAAAAGCACCAGTTACCTCAAGAGCAGTTTTTATATCTGCCTGCTTCCTCGCCGTAAATCCAAGCTTTGATGAAATCCTGAACATATGCGTATCGAGAGGAATAACCAGATCTGACGCTTGAATACCATACCAGCCGCCGGGGTCTACATTATCCTTCCGCACCATCCAGCGAAGGTAAAGATTCAACCTTTTAAAGGCGCTGTTCCCCAGAAATGAAGGGATTAGACTGCTGCATTTATTTCCTGAAAAAAGGTTCAGGTTCCTTGCAAAGTTTAAAACAGCAGGAACAATCGTTTTTTCGCTTTTTCCAAAGCCCCCAAGGAAGCAATTATTAAGTGACCCATACTTTTCTAAAGCACTTTTTACGCCCTTTAACAGGCAGCACAGCTCATATGCAGTAGTAAACCTGTGCTTGAATTTTCCAAAATAATTTATAAAAGAATCAGGCATTGACTCCTTTATAAATAAATAAGGGGATGGATCCATTTTATCCAGAACCGCCGATACGCTCTTAAGTATCTGGGCCACTCTCCCGTAGGCAAGAGAAGAAGCAATCAGCCCTGCTATTTCGCGGTCCTCTATATTTTCGTAATTATATAAAAACTCCAGAGGGTCAGGATGAACAAACTTCCTGTAGTTATAGGTTAAATACAATTTATCCAGTTCCTCTTTAAGTCCCATATATATAATTTTATTCCGGTTATTATTAAACACTGTCTGCCTTATATCGACGCCCGGTTAAAAAATCCCCCTGTGCCTGCTGCTTATTTTTTCTGCAAGCTCGTCCAGCAATCCGAAATCATTCTCTTTCGGATAGCCCTTTATTATTACAGGTTCTATAACCTCGGCTTTCAAAGAAGATAAGATATCCAGAAGCATATCAGCAGTCTTTCCTCCCCATCCGTATGAACCGATTATCGATACAAACCTCGATTTTGGCTTGAGTATTTTAACAAGATATGCCGCATAAACTATGTTAGGATGAGGACCTGCCAGTACCGTAGGGGTACCCAATACTATCGTAGCCGTATCAACCAGGGCCATGGCAAGCTCTCCTATATCGGAATCGGTAAGATGAAAAGTCTTAACAGTGATATCTTTTCTATCCAGCGCCTCCTTAAGATATCCAACCATTTTTTCCGTACTTCCATGCATTGAAACATAAGGTATAACAACCTCATTTTTGACTTTATCGGAAGACCAGTCCTTATATGCATTTACGATAAAATCAATATCGCTGTATAGCGGACCATGGCTGGGGGCAATAATTTCTATGTCGAGCCCCGAAATTTTCTGCAAATTTTTTATTATCTGACTTCTGAAAGGCATCATAATCTCTGCATAGTATCGTTTTGCAGCATTAAGGATTTTATCCTTATCTGTTACAAATAACTCATCCGCTGCATAATGGGAACCAAAAAAGTCACAGCTAAAAAATATCCTGTCTTCCTTTAGATATGTGCACATCGTTTCCGGCCAGTGTACCCATGGGGTAAATATGAATTTTAGCGTCTTATCACCAAGTGATAACACCTCCCCGTCATCAATCACTTTAAACTTCTCTTCAGGTATCAAGAGTAAATCACTAAGCATTAATTTGCATTTCTGGTTCGTTACTATTTTTGCTTCAGGGTATTCTTTTAGAAGTCCGTTTAGAGAACCTGAATGATCCTGCTCCGCATGATGGGATATTATGTAATCTATCCTGTCTATACCTGACTTTTTAAGCTTATCGAGTAGAACGCCCTGCATTGGAGGATCTACGCTATCAAGCAGGGCAATTTTTTCTGACCCCTTAATTAAATAAGAATTATATGAAGTTCCGTCAGGCAAAGGAATCAATTCGTCAAATAATTTCCTATCCCGGTCTATTGCTCCAACGAAATAAACATTTTCTTTGATTTTTTGCATTTTAGGCCTCCTTCCTTATCCGCTTGCTTCATTGATATCTTTAAACTCCGCAACTAACAATTCATATCCTTTAAAGCAAGAATTTTTTCCAGTTTTTTTAATTTTCCATACAGAGCGTATTCTATTTAGCTCTTCCACAGCCCGTGAATGTTGCAGTACTCCCTGGCAGTTACGTTATCACCATTAACACAAAATTCGGCTTCAGGTGCATCCCCGGGATTTAAAAACTTCCTGTAACTTATGCCATCGACTATAAGTTCAATCCACTCGATATAGTGCTCGCTTACCATCGGATGGGCCACGCTCCCGACCTTTACTTTGAGTCCGTCAGCTGTCTTTTCAATCACGGGTACATGTTTTTCGAGTGCGGCATCTACAGTATTTTCTTTGGAAAGCTTCATGGGCTGGCCGCAGCAGGAAAGCTCCCCCTCTCCGCTATGGAGAACTTCGACTATGTTCCCGCACTCACCGCATTTATAAATCTGAAATCTTTCAGCCATCCTGTCCTCCTTTTTTATTATGCATGTCTAATAAAAATATAATCCTGTACAGACCTGGAATAATAATACCCTATTTATTATATATTTACATAAAACAGCTTAAATTTAAAAAGGTCTCACATCAATCATTTTTACAGTAGCTTAACTTCTTCCTTAAAGTTCTTTTACCATTTTTTCAATCACCGATGTTGCTTCCCTGTATTCTTTATATTCCGGTTTTTTAAACTCCACAGGACTGCCGTAGCTTACTTCTACAAGAGGCCGTCTCGGGAAATGCCCCCATGGAATAACCCCGTTCCTTAAAATATTAAAAAGCCCCCCTACCCTTACGGGCACAACAGGAACTCCCATATCAAGAGCTATTACTCCAATACCGGCCTCGAACTCTTTTATTTTCCCATCGGTGGTAACTCTTCCTTCCGGATAAATCAGGACATGCCATCCTTTATCGATAATCTTTCCAATATTTTCCATGACCCTTTTAAACCCGTAGGTTCTGGAGAGGGGAGAAACATTTACAAATAAATTAACAAGAAGATAAAATCCGGCTGCCTCCATTATTCTTCTCCACCATGGCCCGGTATGGTAGAAAAAATTTCTGAAATGGTATTCTATTGACATAAGCACAACGACCTTCCTTCTGATGTTAAAAGGCAACGAATACAGGATAACAAAACTATCAAGCACACTTGTATGATTTGCAGCCAGTACCGACGGCTTCTTTAAGTTTATTAAATTTTCCCTTCCACTGACCCTAAGCCGGTAAACCAGAAAAGTGAAAGGATATAAAATAAACTGAAATATGGCCCTTATAATCCGGACAGGCCACCAGAACGGGAAGCTATAAAAAGGTGTCCTGCGGACGCTTCTTTCAGGAGGAGATTTAATCATTTTTTCCAGTTCGCTGATTTTAGTATTTCTGGCTATATATGAATCATCGACCTCTATATTATATTTTTCCTCAATAATGCCCGGGAGCCCTGCCAGGTCAAGCGAATCCAGCCCCAGGTCCCCTTCAAGCTCCGAATCTCCTTTTATGCTTTCCTTCCTTACCTTCTTAAATTGCTTTAATAATTCCAGTATGGCCTCCATGTCCCTATTGTACTCCCTACCTGAAATCTTCTTTTCTTTCTTTTCTCCTGACAGGATTTTCAATAGCTCATTTCTTTTTATCTTCCCTGTGGCAGTTCTTGGGAAATCATCTCCCGGCCATATCTTATAGCTATTTATATGCTGGTAGACGTTTAATTTTTTATTAGCTTCATTTATGGTTTCCTGCACTTTTCCCTTAAATTTATCGTCAATTATTAAAACAGCATGAATTATTAAACTACTGTCATCTTTTAATCCAATAACCATGCAGTCTTTTACTGTCTTGAACGTTTTCAGGACTGATTCAATATCCTCGGGATAAATATTTATTCCATCTTCCCTGACAATAACCGAATCTTTTCTGCCTTTGAAAACTATATTGCCCTTCTCATCAATTTCGGCCAGGTCACCTGTCTTAAACCATCCTTTTGAGAATGACTTTTTTGTCAGTGAAGAGTCTTTGAAATAACCGGGAGTTACATTGCTTCCCTTTACATATATCTCCCCGTTGACAAGGCGGACCTTAAGGCCTTTAAGAGCTTCTCCTATAGAGCCCGCACCTACCCGGGTGGGATCGGCCAGGGTTACCAGCGGTGCCGTTTCCGTTAATCCATAACCCTGGAAAATAGTATATGCAAGGCATCTCCAGAACTGGTCTATATTTTTATCAAAGAAAGCTCCTCCTACAACTATGGCTATAAGTCTCCAGCCGACTTTAACGTGAATATTCAGGAAAGCAATAAACCTTACCGGCCATTTAATCTTTTTTAACTTTTCATATTTTTTCTTGAACTTTCCACTTTCAAGATTAAATTTCTTTATCATATAATCTTTCATTATTTCAAGAATTTTAGGAAGGGCCCCAAGAATCCAGATTTTTTCTTCTTTTATCGCTTTTATAATTTCCGCAGGGTTTACGCTATCCATAAAAACTACAGAGCTTTTTATCATAACGGGTATAAATATCCCTATCAGCTGACCGTACATATGGCTTAACGGAACAACCGAAAGAATTTTTAAACCCCGCATAAATCGGAAAAATTTCCTCCACTTTTCCATCACCGGCTGGATAGATTTAAGGTTGGATTCTATATTACCATGTGTAATCATTACCCCCTTTGGATTTGTCGTAGTGCCTGAAGTGAAAATAATTTCCGCCAGGTCGCCGGGTAAAATTTTTTGCCCTGAATCCTTAACCTGTTCCACATCCGAAAGGATATCCTCGAGATCCGCCGTGCTAATTGATTTAATACGTAATGATTTATCTATTTCGCCTTCACTATAAATAACCAATTCCGGTTTTACTTCTGCCAGTACTTTCTTTTCAAATTCAGAACCGGAATTTACATCAAGAGGAACAGCCACTGCACCCTCCATGAGACATCCCATGAAAGCAACTACCCATTCCGGGCTATTCCGGGCCTTTATTATGACCCTGTGACCTTTTTTTATATTATACCGGTGAAGTAATGAAGCAAATTTCTTTGAATAGTTATAAACTTTATTAAAATCCCATGATACCGTTCGATACTTTCCGCGGCGATAGAAGTACCTGTTTTTTGACTCTATCTTTCCCCCCAGATAGCCAGTTAATCCTGAATTCATTATAGACACTTCACCCGCCTCAAGATTGGTGTTTAAATCAAAGCATTAATTATATACTTAATATAATTGCATCACTTAAAATTTCAACACTCAAGATTAGACTTTCTTTCTTTTTTTATTATAAGACAGTCTTTATGGTTTATTCAAACAGCGGTTAAAAATAAAAGTGTGATACTCCGGAAAGGTTATACATTACGACTCAATCCAGGTGACTTTTATTATATGTTTCCCTGGAAATCCTTAATTCTATCAAGGTCCATATTGCCCCGGATAAATCTATCACCCCGAAAACTATCACAATAGGTGGTGCCATCTCCATTATTATAAGAGCCGATAAAAATACAATAGCAGACATACGGGTGTGGACAGTCCACCAAAAAAATTCAGTCATTTTCTTACCTGAAATACCAGCCCTGATGTAATAGTATCCGTAAAATACCAACATCATCCCGAGCAGGCGCACCATTGCGCTTCCGGCTGCGTCCATGCGGACAAACTCAAGAATAACGAAGGGAAATAACAATAAAAATAACCCGGTTAACACAATGTAAATGCCGGAGAAAAAAATGCTTTTTGCTAATCTATTGATAATAAGCTTCCTTTTATAATTATTAATTTAATGAATATCTGATGCGATATTACCTTTCAACCGTATCCTTGCATTACTAACAGCAGGTTTTGTTTTATTAAAGTAAGGTGATTTGCTAAGAAGCCAGTAACGGATAAAAGGCCTTAATATCCTGGTAAGTTTCCTCTTAAAACCAAGGTGCTTCTTAATATCATCTAAAAAATCATCCAATCCCCTGTGCTGATAATTGAAAAGCTTCTGGCTCTCTGAGGTATCCATCCAGTCAAGATAAAAAGGTTCTAAAGAAAATGCTTCCTCGGGCAGCATTCCGATACCGATAAATTCCAGAACCCTTCCTATAAAATCCCTCTGGTATATCTGGCAGCTTTCCCCGCCTCCTATAAGCAGAGTTTTGAACCGGATATTTTCCCGGGTTGCCGAACTGGCAAAGACCATGCCGGCATCATGGGGATGGATTAACTCAATCCTTGAATCTGGAGGAACACGAAAAAGCAGCGGGTCCATCTCGCATAATGACACACTCAATACCGCTCCCAGTCTTAATATAACCCAGTCCAGGCCGGATATCTTTATTAACTGCTCACAGGCAACCTTATGATGGGAGTAATTATCTGTAGGCATAACCGGGTCCAGTATCGTTCTTGGCGGCTCAAGATGATTCGTGTTTCCGAACACTGAAACCGAAGAAGCAAAAATAATTTTCGGTCTGGATGGAAGTGCCCTCATTGCATTCAAGAGATTGCGTGTCCCCCCTACATTAATATCCCAGGTCCAGTTCGGCCTTTTTTCAGTTAAGGATGGTATCACAAAAGCCAGGTGTATAACTGCATCCTGGTTGGATACGGCTTTTTCTACATCTTTTTTGTTAGTTACATCACCCCAGATTATTTCTACGTCCGATTTAAATTTTTTATAAATCTTTTCATTTGCCGGTGTTTTTAATTCCAGCACCCTTACATTACAGCCCTTTTTAAGTAACTCCTGCAGAGTAAATCTACCCACGTTACCAAAGGCCCCTGTTAATAATATATTCATTTTAAAAATTCACTATTCCTTTTATTTAATTCAAATTCTTGGTTTTATTACCTTAAAATACCCTTTAACAAAATCGCAGGGCTATCTTTTGCAATCATTTCCCATTTAGCCATATCGGGATCCAGCATCCCCTGCATTATAAACCCTATCGCAATAGCTATTATCAGTCTTGCTGCAGTATCCGGATTAACTTTTTTTATTATTTTTTCTTTCATGCCTTCTTCTATCAATTCTGTAAATAAATTCAAATATTTATAATATGACCCGATGGTAATTTTACGGAGATTATCATCCCTGGTAGCTCTGACCCATAACTCAATAAAAATAGGCAGTTTACTGCCTGCATCTTTGAAGATTTTTTTTGCTTTTGATATATTCACAAACATCTCCAGCATATTTGATGAATCTTCCCTTGCAGATTTTATATATCTATCAATTATCTCCAGCCATTGATTTAACATTTCCAGAAAGAGATCCTCTTTGCTGGAAAAATGATGATAGAAAGCACCCTTGCTCATGCCGGCAGTTTTACAAATCTTATCAACCCCCGAAGCATCAAAACCATACTTTGTGAAACACTCTTCCGCTGCCTCCAATAACTTATTTCTGGATCTTTTTCCTTTTTCCTTTATATCCATATTTAAATATCCTGTTATATAATAATACCAACTGGTCGGTATTAATATTAAAATAGTATTAGCCCTTTGTCAATATAAATTCCTGTTAAAAGTTAAAGATGCGATTTTTATGCCGGGTTCTTTTTTTAATGTTTACATATGGTTTATAATTCAATTAAGGATAAAATAACAATTAAAAAATTTAAGTTTTCTTCCGGATATCCGGTTTAATTTTAGATATAAGGTTTTCCGGTTTATTAAATTCTTAAAAATTATTTATAGGAAGTTGGAACAAAATGAATAGCCAGCATACATTTTTATGGATCGCTTTTTTCGCAGTTGGTGCAGCAATAGTTAACAGTATAGGAATATTGGTTATTTACAAAAACAGGAAATGGGCCGAAAAAGTAATCACTTATTTTATGTGTTTTGCTGCGGGTGTACTAATTACCACACCTTTAATACTTGCATTTCCCCAGGCCGCGGCGAAAAATCCTTATTCGGGATATGCAACCTTGATCGGCTTTTTATTTATGTTTTTTAGCAATAAGCTGATAAAATACAAGACCAAACAAAAGGAACTTGCTTTTGGCATTACTGCAGCAGAAGGTATAGGAATACATTCTTTCATAGACGGGGTTATTTATTCGGTAACTTTTACCGTCAGCATACTAACCGGCTTCATTGCCGGTATAGGCCTGGTAATCCATGAATTCGCAGAAGGGGTAATCACTTTCTCCGTCCTGCTAAAGGGCGGTTTTAGTGAAAAGAAAGCAGCATTTTATGCCCTCCTTATAGCATCTTTTACCACACCTCTGGGAGCTTTTATTGCTTATCCGTTTATAAATAAGTTAAACGACTCTATCCTGGGACTGGCCCTTGGATTCGTGGTAGGAGTACTGGTGTATATCTCAGCTTCTCACCTTTTGCCTGAAGCCCAGACGAATCAAAAAAAGCATTCCACCCTGACCTTCTTATCAGGAGTAGCGCTTTCCTTATTCATAGTGTTCAGTAAACTTTTTTAATGCCAGGACCCATTTTCTATTGCAGCACTACGAATTTTTCTACAAGAAACGGGTTAAACTGGGTTCCCGCGCATCTCATAAGCTCTTCCTTTGCTTTTTCCTCCGGAATTGCAGACCTGTAATGCCTGCCGAAAGTCATAACATCATATGCATCTACTATCGATACTATGCTGGCATCTATCGGTATCTCTTTCCCTTTTAAACCCTGTGGATAGCCCTTACCATCCCAGCGCTCATGATGTGATAGTATGCCTTCAGCTATAGGTGCGATCTGCGGAGTCGATTCCGCTATCCTGTAACCAATCTCGGGGTGCCTTTTTATAATATTCCATTCTTTCGTGCTTAACCTTCCTTTTTTCATTAGAATCTTATCAGGTATTCCTACCTTACCGATGTCATGGAGTGCCGAAAGAAGCTCCAGCTCATCCAGCCTGTTTTGCGGCAGATTGATGCTACTGCCCAGCTTCAGGGAAAGCTTCCTCAGGCGGTCCGCATGTTCCTTTGTTTCGTGATTTTTTTCCCATAATATTCTTTCAAGAGATAAAATAATCGAATTGTAGACACTCTTTCTTTTGAGAAGCTTATTTTTGTACATATTATTTTCCGCTTCTTTTATAACTTCCCTCAAATTCTGCCTTTTATCAATCCTTGTTGAAGTACCGATCGATATATTTAAGGGTATCTTCTGGTCACTGGTCTCCATAGATATCTTTTTTATCCTATCTAAAACCCTCTTTACATCTTCCTCCGTAGACCTTGGCATGAGTATGAAAAATTCATCTTCGCCCCATCTCGCAATAATGTCTCCTTCCCTTGAACAGTACCTCAGGATTTTCGCGACCCTCCTTAGAAGCTCGTCTCCTTCATTATAGCCAAAAGCGTCATTTACAAGCTTGAGCCCATTGAGGTCACAAATTATAAAGTGTAATGGCAGGTCTCTGTCTTTATAAATATTTATCAGAACTTTTTCAAAATAAGCCCTGTTGTAAAGCTCTGTTAGTCTATCATGAAAACTAATATGCCTTATTCTTCTTTCAGCTTTTCTCTTTTCGCTTACGTTATTTACAACCTCTATCCTTGCCTCCGTATCACCTCGGGTAAAGGCCCCGCCTCTTATTTCTACAATTACCTTGCCCCCATTGCTTTTAATCCCTATCACCTCGTAAGGGCTATCGTCACCGGATTTAATCTTGCTCATTACTATATCCCTGTATTCGGGAGCGACAAAATCCAGCAGGTTTTTACCTACGGCATAGGAATAGCTGCAGCCAAATATTTTTTTAAAAGAGCTGTTTACATCCAGGATTCTCCCATCACTGTGAATTATGACACCTTCCATAGAGGCCTTGAAAAGGGCATCAAATTTTTCTCCGCTCTCTGCAAATCCATCCTCTAACTTTTTATTTTCCGTAATATCCTTAATAATTATCTTGAACCCTATAATCTTTTTATCTTTATTTTCCAGGGGGCCAAAATAAACTTCTCCAAAAAGAACATCGCTGTTTTTCATGTGCTGCGTGATTCCAAAAGGCCCAACCTCTTTTCCTTCTAAGATCGACCTGAATATCTCGAGATATCTTGGAATATCCCTGGTATTTATATTTACCCTCCTGGTAAAATAATTACCAACCAGTTTTTCCCTTGAGCAGCCGGAAAAGTCCAGTGCAGCATCATTGCACTCCGTTATTATCCCCCTTGAATCTATTATGATAATACCTGCGGAGTTAGTGTTAAGAAGACTTCTGTATTTTCCCTCGTTTTCCTCGAGTAACCTTTTATAATTTATAGACCTTCTTTTATATTCCTCGAGATCGATGACCTTCTGGCCCATCTCCGTCAACTTATCTACTAGCTGCTCTTTTGTAAATCCTTCAATATCCATAAGCCATAACAATAATATAATTTTTTATTTCTTAATATTATTAAAAAAAATCAGAAGTGGAATCCACCTCTGACTTTTACAGTCTTATCTTTTTCGACATACAATTGTTTTTTTCTAAAAAAAAATAATTCTTCATTTAAAAAACAATATTTTAAAAACAGATGCTGCCTTACATATTAATACAATTATAAATTATAAACTATACGTCCTGCATACTTTTTACCAGCCCTGCACAGTATCAGATCTCTCCATCTTTCCCATTATTCTCTGAAAACGTAATCCCATTATCATCATCGTAACTATCATTCTCACTTTCTCCAATTGCATCTATGCCAGCATCTACATCAATATTATCAATATCCATATCACCTTCAAAACTATCTTCCTGAATCCTGTAATTACCATTTATATTGTCTTCATTAATCTCTTTCAGGAACGATTTATATTCCTCCGAAACCATTTTTTTTATTCTGCTTTTAAACTCGTCATACCTGTGCTGCAGGTAATTTATATCTTCCTCAAGCTCCTGTTTTTTCTTCAGTAGGTCCCTGTATGAATCCTCAACTTTAATTCTATCATCTTCAAACCCATTTATACCTCCATATTCTTTACCGTTCTTCTCTGCTTCCACTACTGCCTGCCCGGCTATTTCCCTGCTGTCATCTTCTTTGTCGGCTTCATCATCAACATCCATGCCGTCCGGTTTGCCAAGATTGTCCAGAAAAGTTTCTACATCCTCTTCCCTTACCTTGACAGAATCGCCGCTCTCAACTGCAGGTAATTTCTTCAGGGTAATCATGTTCATTATTTCTTGTTCGCTTACGCCAAGCATCTCGGTAACTTCTTCAATGGTATATAGTTTACCACTGCCATTTAAATTCATTTTTTGCCCCTAATAGTGTTTTAGATGGATACTGCTTATTCCTAAAAATATTTCTCATAATTATAGCACATTAATTACTTAAAATAATCTTACTTTTCCCTTTTATACTTTTCTTTTTTTATCCGGATTCCTGTAAAAACAACAAAATAAATCCATAACTATCAACACAGTTAAAACTGTTTTCAAGCTGTAAAAAACCTGCTTGCTCGCTTATATGTCCTTTATTCCAACAGCAGTTTATAGATATATTATAATATAAACTACCCGTAATTTTCATTGACAAAATATTCAAAACAAATAGTATTAATTGCAAAGAATTTAATATAGAATTAATTTATAAAAATGAATAAAAAATTAACTCCCCGGTAAAAATGGCAGAAAAAAAATCGAATATAATTATTTATCTAGCAATTATTTTAGGAGTATGCCTTATAATCAGTGCTTCAATCGGTTCTTTCACGTTTTACAAGGTAAGAACACCCATTGACACCATTGCGGTAACAGGTTCGGTAAGAGAAAGGGTTACCTCGGATATAGCAATCTGGTCTTCTGAATTTACAAGAACCATACCTGCCGAGAATCTTAAAGATGGATACCGGATGATTCAAAGTGACCAGGAACTGGTACTGGATTTTTTTGAGAATAATGGTTTCTCCGAAGATGATCTTACCATTACACCCGTATTTATGGAAACTCTATATATGTATGACCCCGGCGCCCCAAAAGAGAATATACTGAAACAAACGGTTACTATTCAGTCAGGTGATGTCAATAAAATCACCAATATGGCAAAGGGTACACAGGAACTTATAAACCAGGGAGTCATATTTTCAACCCGTTCCCTTGAATATTATTATTCCGGCCTGGCCGACCTCAGGATAGAACTAATACCAGATGCTATAAATGACGCCAGATTAAGGGCCCAAAAAATTGCCGAGGGCAGCGGTAAAAAACTGGGTGTTATAAAATCCGCAAACCTGGGTGTGGTCCAGGTTCTCCCCGTTAATTCTACCGAGGTTTCCGACTGGGGGACCTACGATACTTCCACTATTGAAAAAGAAGTTATGATACCCGTCACCGTAACTTTTGCACTGAAATAAATTTATAAGAAACGCAACATAAAAACCAGAGAATAAATATTTCCATCCAGCTAATCCTGCTTAATTCCCGGGCATACAGAAAGCCCCCATATTCCCGGACCTGTATGGACACTCATTACCGTGGTCAATTCAGTCAGTATCATCTCATCTATTTTAATTTCATTATCGCTTCTTATAATCTTTTCCAATTCCAGAGCCGTGTTTATATCTTCACCATAAAAAATACCGATCTTTTTTTTCTCATCAGGATAAGAGATTTTTTTAAGCTGCCAGTAAAGTTCAATTAATGAATTTCTTTTATTTCTGACAAATTTCACCAATTTTACCTTCCCGTCACCCCCAATGGTTACAATCGGGTCCAGCTTTACGGACATTGACAGAAATTTTCCAAGAAAAGGCGCCCTGCCTCCTATAAATAAATATTTAAAATCATCGAAGGCCGCAAAAAGCTGGTTATTCTTTACCAGATAATCAATAATTTTTTCTATCTTTTTCCTGCCTTCACCTCTTTTAACTGCTCTTGCTGCTTCCAGAGCAATAAAACCCATACCAATAGCAGCTGTCTTCGAATCTATAACTTTTATTTCCGCTTCAGGAAAAAATTTTTTTGCCTGGTTTGCGGAATTAACCGTAGTAGAGAGTTTCGAGCTGAGATGAATAGAATATATCAAATTTTTCTTTTTATCATTAATAAGGCGGCGATAAACTTCTATAAATTCACCAACCGATGGCGTAGATGTAAATACCTTTATGCCTTCTCTTAACTTTTCAAATAAAACCCTGTTGCTTATTCCCTCTCCGTCTTTATACAACTTGCCCTCATATCCGATATTAATAGGCACGACGGTTATTTCATTGTCCCTCGCCAGCTCTTTTGGAATATCAGCGGTGGTATCTGTAACTATAGCTATATTTTCCATAATAATCCTTTTAAAAATTAAGCCCTATTTTATATTAATCCAAAAAAAATATAACAAAACTATTACAAATATATAATATCGTATTAATTATCTTTGTGCATCAGCCAGCTTTTCTAAACTGGAATAATTTTTACAGCTAAAGGCGTTGGCCCGGGTATTTTAGCAATATTTTTTAGATTTCTTATTTTTTTATAAAAATTTTAATAAAACAGATGAAAAAATATTATTAATCTGTTATAAAAGTATAAACATTTATAAAAATTAACCCGGCCCCTGCGGGGCTGTTCTTTATAAGATAACAAAATATCTTAAATGTAAATACTTTGTAAGGAATAAAATTCTTATGGCAGAGGCAAGACACATATATAATAACATAGAAAATAACCCGAGAATAATTGCCGTTTCAAGCCAGAAGGGCGGAGTCGGTAAAAGTACGACTGCTATAAATGTAGCCACATATCTTGGTGAATTCGGCTATAGAACAATACTTGTAGATATGGATCCCCAGAGCAGTTCCACAATCGGACTGGGTATAAATCATAAGAAATTAAAAAAATCCATCTACGACTCGTTAATCCGTGACGAAGACCCCAATAATGTAATTCTTGAAACTCCTTATAATAACCTGGCACTGCTTCCTTCCAACCAGTCCCTTTCAAATGCAGAAATCGAGCTTTCCGTATTAAACAGCAGGGAGTTCAGGTTAAAAAACATCTTCGAGAACATTGATTATGACTTTGATTTTATAATCATAGATTGCTCGCCCTCCCTTGGCATACTTACAACTAATGCCCTTGTTTCTGCAAGTGAAGTCCTTATCCCGATGCAATGCGAATATTATGCCCTCGAGGGAATCACCAGACTTATCGATAGCATAAATGAGATAAGGGCAATATTTAATGAAACACTTGAAATAACAGGCATAGTTTTTACAATGTATCTAAAAACGGTCCTTTCAAGACAGATAATAAAAAAAGTAAAAAGCTACCTTCCAGATAAAGTATTTAAAACTGTTATACCAAAAAACGTCAAACTTATAGAAGCACCTGGTATGGGAGAACCAATTAAAACCTACAACCCTTCATGTAAGGGGGCGCGGGCTTATGAAAATCTAACAAGGGAAATTATCGATGTAAAAAATAGTTCCCTTAAGAATAATTTCCCCTCAATCTCAAGGAAAATAATAGACTTCTGGGACACGGGTGCCCCGCCCAGGCACGCAGTAAAAATATAATCACCCCGCACATTAAAATACCCACTTCTCATATCCGGTCAATTATTTTCCCTATATATTTTTATCTGAAAATTATTTAATTATTTTAAAATTTAATTTATAATTAATTTAATTAAAACTTAATTATTCTATAAATATATTTATTATAAACTGCCGGATTCAATAAGAGGTGCGATATGCAAAAAAACTCTTTAAATTTAAAGAAGATAATTACTGTATTTTGCTTGATTTCCATTATAATGGCTTTCTCCGTTACCAGCTTCGCCTGCACCGGGGACGGACCAGGTGGAACCGAAGAGGCAGCCGGGGATACCAAGGAAAATGGCGAAAATGGAGGAGAAAAATCCGGGGATGAAAAGGAAACACCCGGACCTGAGGAAACTGCTGGACCATCATATAAGATACTCTACCAGCTAACGAGGCATAGGGTTACAAAGACCGTAAATGCGAATGTCGAGTGCTATCTCTTTAATTTCAGTGAATTCCTGGATGGCGGATTGATTAATCGGGACGGTAGCGATAATAAAATACTGCAATTAAAAAAATACCCGACGAGCCGTATTTCATCCAGAGAACTAAACAATTATTATTATGTGTATTCGCCCAATAATCCTGTTGAGCAGATTAGCGGCTTTGATTTCTTTAACTGGGATATAGAAGGCCAGGAACTGGTTGAAGCTGATTTCGAAACCAGTACAGGAATAGAATTACAGACTTCCCCGCCTGAAAGGTATCCCGGAATCATTCTTGCCTCACCTGAAAATATGTACCTGGCATACCCGATGACCGTCCAGAAAGATTCCGGCATTTCCCAGGGAAGCAGTTTCATGCAGGAAAAATTTAATCCATTCCTATCTGACTCCAATCTCGTAATAATGAATTCTACCGATGGCAGTGAAAATACGGTACTTGAAAATACCTATAACAGGCAGCTTTTTTCAAGCTTTGCCCAATTCTCTGTAAGGGATGACTACTTCTACACGATAGCCATAGAAAATAATAGCTTCAGGTTCGTAAGAATATCCACTGACACGGGAACGGTTACAGATTTCTCGGAGGCCTTCCCCTATTTTGAATGGAGCGAATTGGACTGGGACGAATTTTTCCCCAGGTCAGGTGATTTTTCATATGCCAGCTTCTCTCTGTCACCTGATGAAGAAAGGATGGTCATATATAAAAACATTTATGTTGCCGACATAAAAAACCCGTGCTCATCAGAAGCAAACCATAGATTATGGATATTAAACCTTGAAGATGGCAGTGTTGATTTCTTCGACAAACAGAATGGCTATGTAACCGACGTTTCCTGGAATCCTGATGGCAGCCAGAAGTTTGCCCTCTCAATTAACAGCCACAGCGGATGTTATCCTGACTATATTACTGCGAGAATCGATATAGTCGATAAAAATGGCGATTCGTTTGAAACAATTATGACAGCGCAAAAAAGCAAAACAATAAGTATCGGATGGTCGCCTGATGGAGAAACTATCGCCTATGATATTTACAGTACGGATTTCATAGGCCATCTTAATCTTATTAACCTGGAAGATAAAAAAGTGGAAGAATTAACCAGCACCTCGGAAATAATAAACAATGGTTTGATCGAGGAAAAGGCAAGCGGTGAATCGCCCATAACAATAATTTTTGTAGGGTGGCTGGAAGAATAAAAAATAAGCCGGTCTTACGTCTTTCTTAAATATGAAATTATATATTTATTTTTTTCAGGGCCCTATTTGATATCCGTGTAAAATATATTCGGTTAAAATAGCTGTTACTTAACACGCCTTGCCAGCGATTCTGTCAGCTTGAAAACCTGCTTTGATTCGTCTTCTTTCATTGTGCCCATTCCACAGGCAGGAGTATAAATAATACTTTTTAGTATATCTTCCCTGCTTACGCCTTCTTTTTCGAATTTTTCCAGAACCAATAAAAATCTATTGTAAAGTTCATCCTCCGTTATCCCTTTTTTAAATTCCGCAGTTGGGACAAGCCCGAAAGAAAGAAAACCGCCGCGTTCCAAGAAATTTCTAACTTCCTCCGGATAAAGCGCGAGTTTTTCCCCGAAACTATAAGAATCAAAGCTTAAAATATCAATTCCAAGCTCAAGAACAATCCTCCAGTTCGTATTACCGCAACAATGAAGGCCGATAATAAGGCCATTCTCGCGTTCTCTTATAAAATCGATGAAGCTGCTTATAAGAAAAGACACCCTCTCATCGCTAACCGCCAGATACGCAGAGCCAAGTCCCCAGAGTGAAGGTTCATCAAAAAAAAGTATCGGTATCTTACCTATTTTTTTGATTTCCTGTACCTGCCACAGGCCCTTCATGGCAAGTCCCAGAGTCATGGCTTCGGTAAATTCCTCATCAAAAATCATTGACTGTTTATCTTTTTTTGTCAGCGAAATTAAATAAGTAACCGGTCCCGTTACCTGGACCTTAACGAAGGGATTGTCTTTGCTACTGCACTTTTCAAGCATTGGATAAAAAGTTCTTAAGTATTCAGGGCCAATTTTAAAATGTTCGTAACAGTTATATGATATATAATCATAAAACTCAGCCATCTTTTTTTCCCTATCCGCTTCTTCATCATAAAAGACCTGCTTTTTTTTATAATCTTCTATGACGCAGGGCATATTCTCCGCAAACTGCAGGAACATATTCTCCTTAGGGTCTCTTTTCGTTAGCTGCGGCACATAAGGAATATCGGGACAATATTTTAAAACAAGGTCGCATGCTTCTCCCTCATCAATAAAAGGGAGACTGCCGATTCCGGTTACCCTCAAACTTTTATCCATGCTCCTCAATAAATCTATTGATTTCTTCTGCATAAACCCGCACCTCTTCTTCCAAATATTCCGCTATAACAAATTAATGCACAGACATAGACATTGCCATTGCGCCTGAATGATTATAGACTATTTATATCTTTTTTTCTAACAACTGTTTTATACTTTTGCTTTCTCCCATAGCTGCAGTGCGTAATTAAACCATAGGATTCCAACCGTATCCCTATTGCTTGCAAAAAACATTTACTTATCAGCTAAATGAATTAAAATAGTAAACAGGAAATTAAAACCTTAGAAGGAGATATATGATATGAGAAAATTTCCGGTAATTCTGGTTACGATAAGTATCATGATAACAGTCACGCTAACACCTATCTACCTGCTGGGCGCAAGTTCGGAAAACCTTGTTTCAAACGGGGATTTTAGCTCGGGCAATTTAGATAACTGGGTTATAACCAATAATGTCAGCATAATCAACGATGCTGGTAATTTTGCCGCAAACGTTGACTCCAGCGTATTAGTCTCAAGCATGAGCCAGACTATTTCATCTGTCCCAACCAATAATTTATTATTCAATTGCCGGGTTAAACCTATAGATTTCGATGCCGGGGAAATTGCCCTGTTATTAGCACTGGTATCATCGGGAAACCCGGTTGGTGCTATAGGGGTAGGGTTTTTCCCGGGCGCTTTTACAGAAGACCAGTGGAATTTAATAAGCTCGGAAGGTTATAATCTGCCTGCTGAGTGGTTTAAAGCAACAGGACAAAAAATACCGGCCTTTGATGCGGTTATTTTATCAGCAACAACTTCTCTCGGGAACCTGGTTTATTTTGATGACTTCTCGCTAACTCCGATATATCCTGAAGCAACACAGGAAGTATGGGTTCGCACGATGCCCATGAAATGCTGGCAGGTCTGGGTAAATGAGGATAATAATTTCCAGTTTATCTTCTGGTACCCATATAAAAATAATAACTGGGTAAGGATATATGACATGGAAGGTATTATGGTTTTTGAGGTAGACCTCCCTGTTGAGGACCCAAACCTTATCGTTGACCTTCCTGACGGTATGTACACTGTAAAAACATTCCACGACGGGTTCGAAACACCCATACAGGAGTTTATCATAGGTAAATAGAAATATATTTATTATTAAAAAAAGTTTTTTAAGATTTTTTCCTTACAATGAAGCGCCTTTTAACTTTTATCCTAATAATATGCGTGCTTTTTTCAGCACTTATCCTTATCTCCTGCACTGCACCAGAACTTAAAAATTTCTTTGGTATCGAGAAATCCCCGGATAACACATCCGGAATCAAAGAAGAAGCCTCGGAAGGCAATGATTCAGAAATTACTGGAGATAAACTTCCCGAAGACAGTGAATCCGGAGAAACTGAGAATATAGGTGGCGCCCAGGAAATCTCCGGAAACATAGAAAATGATGTAATGTTCTATAACAGCGAAGTAAATTTCGCCTTCGTCTATCCACAGGGAAATATTGTCATATCGAGCTTGCCAGGCTGCGTAGAAAAAAATGGCAGCTATCTTTTATTAAATGTCAGTATAGAGCATATCGATAATCTCATTGGTCCGGACAGTGAAGAAGCAATAAATGAAAAAGAAGCACTTGAAGCCGGCGAATCCGGCTCCTATCCCGATTACTCTTTTGGGCCCTCAAGAAAATTAACAAAGGTAAGTG
>Ga0180433_10004064_pt1 | contig 20817 bp, 20 predicted proteins | sample SS_ome_8_FD_132980 | JGI IMG/M metagenome (GOLD analysis project Ga0180433, IMG submission 132980) | Hypersaline lake sediment archaeal communities from the Salton Sea, California, USA - SS_1_D_1 metaG | ecosystem: Environmental > Aquatic > Non-marine Saline and Alkaline > Hypersaline >... | reverse complement strand
GGATGACGCTGCATCTGGCCACGCTCGGACTGAGGGGTATCGCCACTGCGGGTAAGGACACGGATATGCGGGAACTGAGCTCCGGCCTTCCGGAAGGCCTCGCTCAGCTCGGCCAGGGGGGCAAGCAGGTTGCGCTGGATGTCGTTGTTGAGTGCCCGCAGGGGGGACACGTAAAGCACGCTGGTGTGTCCGGTGGGGAAACGCCCGGTAACCAGTTGGTTGATGGCCCAGAGAAAGGCTGCCAGCGTCTTGCCGCTGCCGGTGGGGGCGGTGATGAGGATGTGCTGGCCACCTGCTATCCGTTGCCAGCTCTTTTCCTGTACCCCGGTCGGCGGGCCGATTTCCTCCAGGAACCACTGTGCGACTATCGGATGGAAGCGGGATAGGGCGCTCACGTTTGCCTCCGGGCGTCATGTATCAGGGCGGGGCATGATCCCACAGGCACATTGTACTACTGTGGTGCGGGAATATGAACCTGGCCGGCGGCACTGGTGTCCTGTAACTGAAATACGTGGAAGGATTGCTCCAGGCGAGACCATTATTTGGATAACCATTCCGAACCTGATTCGGAATCCAGGTGGGGTGGGGGAAGTGGATTCCGGCTTGCGCCGGATTGGTGATTTGCAGAAGACCCATGGTTAGAACCACCGGAACTACTCATCGAACTTTAGAAACAGGACACTGGTCTCGCCGGTAATGGTGACGTGGCCTTGACCGAGACAGGACGGGCACGGTGGTCTGCGGGTGCATTGTATGGCCGCAGTCGTCTGACCGAATTTCTAACCGGAGCTGACTTGCGAGGGGATGCGCGGAAGGAGTATCATGATAGTGGTGCCCCGGTTTACGGCGGCATTGGATGGCAAGAGGAGGGAGGGCGAGCCATGCCAATGTACGAGTACGAGTGCCCCAGGTGCAGCACCCGTTTTGATCTGCGGCGCGGCATTTCCGAGCGTGATGAAGAGGTGACGTGTCCCAATTGCGGTGATGAGCATGCCCGGAGGGTCCCCGCCTTCGCCGTGTTCACTCCCAGGTCTTCGGGGTATACTACTACTTCGTGGGGACCTACCTGAGGCACCACTACTTGCTAGGACGGTCCGTCCTGGTGGTACTGAGCGTGACCGAAAAGGCAGCACCGGCCTCTGGTGCTGCCTTTGACTACCAGAGCAGGTTTGATCAGCCCGTCCCGTTAGTCCTCAGGATACGGGACGGGTGCTGCATAGTTGGAGTACGTCCACCGGCAAGGCAGTATGGCCAGACTGGAAAAGGAGGGGCAAAATGGGTAAGGCGCTGATCGTTTACTTCAGTCTGTCTGGAAACACGGAGAAAATGGCACAGTACATCGCCGAAGGCATCCGTTTCGCCGGGCAGCAGGTTGATGTCCGGAAGACCTCCGCCATCAAGAACAAGGAGCAGCTTGAGGGCTACGATGGGTACATCTTCGGGTCTCCGACATACTACCGGGATGTGGCTGAGCCGATGAAGACCTTCCTGTTCCTGGCGAGGCAGGTGAATCTGGAGGGGAAGCTTGCCGGTGCCTTCGGCTCCTACGCTCACGATGGTAATGCGCCCGCGATAGTCATGGAGACGATGGAATACGTCTTCAAGATGGAGCCCTTCGAGCTTGGAACTCTCAACATGCTGGAGGTCATGCTTCAGGAGCCGGGTAGAGATGAACCGGGTGGTAGCAAATATGTTGCTGGTGAGGTTCACGGACAGCCGGGCGAAGGTATGCGGGCGTGCCAGGACTACGGTCGGACCTTCGGGGAGAAAATCGCCTCGTGAGACCGTATCCCGCGGCCGCGAATAACGGGTCAGATGGACGACGGGAGTGGAGATGAATCTCAAGGCTTTGTACAAGGTGGGGTATGGGCTGTACGTGGTTACGTCCAGGAAGGGCGACCGGATCAATGGCCAGATCGCCAATACCGTGTTCCAGATAACCTCCGATCCCCCTACGGTGGCGGTGAGCATCAATAAGAGCAACCTGACCTGGGAGTTCATTAGCGAGAGCAGGGTGTTCGCGGTTTCGGTGCTGTGCGCGGACACACCTCTTTCCTTCATCGGGCGGTTCGGCTTCAAGTCTGGCAGGGACATTGACAAGTTTGAGGGGGTTAGTTACCAGGTCCGCAGGACGGGCGCTCCGGTAGTCATGGACAACTCTGCCGCCTGCTTCGAGGTGGAGGTAACGAACGAGATGGACATGGGAACCCATACCGTGTTCGCCGGTACTGTCGTTGATGCCGAGGTTCTCAGCGAGAAGACCTGTATGACTTACGAGCAATACCACGAGATCAAGCGTGGCACGACCCCGAAGACTGCCCCCACGTATCAGGCTGAGAAGAAGGAGGCCCCAGCGAAGTTGGACAAGTACCGCTGTACCGTGTGTGGATGGGTATATGACCCCGAGTTCGGCGACCCTGACGGAGGAATCGCCCCGGGAACCCCGTTCGAGCAGGTGCCTGATGACTGGGTCTGTCCGGTTTGTGGTGCCGCCAAGAGTGAGTTCGAGAAAATGGACTAGCGGCGGTATGCCTTCGCCTCGGTGAGACCATCGGCGTACCAATGCCCTGCCGTCTATTGGCGAATGGCGCCGCTGCTTAATTCAGATTGCCGGTCTGCCCGAAGCTCATGAGCATCGCCGAGTAGTCCAGGGCGGTAACGTGGCCGTCCCCGTCCAGGTCACACCGTGACACATGCGCGGGGGCTTGCGGGTTACCAGCCGCGTAGCCGAAGCAGGCGACCATGGCCGCGTGGTCCAGCACTCCTACGGTGTCGTCGCCGTCAACGTCTCCCCCCACGAGCACGCCGGCATCCACCGGGTCCATTCCTGGGGCTAGGGCGACGCTCCTAAGCACGCTCATGAGAGTTGCCTCGCTCCTGACCCTGATGTCGTACGTGCCCGGCTCAAGGACCATGTTCACCGTACCATCGGAGCCGGTACGAAGCGTGTAGCGGGCGAGTGCGCCGTGCATTTCTGGCTCAGTGGCGATCCAGGGGGAGCCGGTCGCAAAGTGAGTACCATGTTCGGTGCGCCGGTCAAGGCGGCTGCGGCCCGGCTGGCTACACCGTTGCCGGCGGACCAGGTATGTCAGATTCCCCTTCGGGACGCCGGGTACCTACTGAGGGATGCCTTCGGTTAGCATGTGCTGGAGCAGCTCCCGGGCACGCTCAGGATTGAAGATGCCGCAGGAGCAGGGTCGGGCGAGGATACGCCCCGCTTCTTCCAGCGAGGTCTGGCCCCGGGCGACTTCGCGGGCCATTCTGCGAACGAGGTTGAAGGAGACCATCCCGTGCCCGCACATGGTGGCAATGTCCAGGATGGCGTCCGGAGGCAGGCGGTCGATCTGTCCCGAGATTCCCAGGGAGCACTGGGCGGTGTGGCGCCTGATCCCCACCCGCTCACAGACATCATCGACCTCGTCGAAGAGCCCGCTCACCACGATGGATATCCCCATGTCTTCTCTGACCAGGTCTCTGACAAGGGCGGTTACCTTCTCCTTGTCGTTGAAGACCGCGTAGGCGCTGCCGCTCCCGCGAGGCCGGTTGACAACGCGTTCGGGGTCTACCAGGAACCTGTCCCCGGTGCGTGCCGGTCCTGCGTTTATCATACCGTGCTCAAATGCCATCTGAAGGAACCGTTCCACCTTCGGACCGGCGTCCTGGTCGTTGATGCCCCTTGCCGGATAGATGAAGACCACGTAGTCGCGTTGCAGGCTCTCAACCGTACCCTGGCGATGGTTGGTGTGTGTCACTCTCTGCCTCCTGTCGGGCCCTGGACGAGAGGTCGCCCCAGACCCAGGTTGCTCTTACCGTTAGGGCGCAGGTGGAATCCCGCCTGCTCGGCGGCCTTCTGTGCGGGGAGGCTGCCGTTCGGTTCTATCATGGAGCCGATGTTCACGCTCATGACGGCATCAATCTCGGCGGCGACCCTGTGAAGGGCCTTGAGGACCTGTGGTGCTTTTTGAAGGGTTGTCTTGAACTCCAGGATTGCCGAGAGCACGCGCTCGTCCAGGACATCGGGGCGCATCCGCACCTGCTCCAGGTCCTGGAAGAGGAAATAGGTAGGGTTGTCCTTCTCGAACTCGACTCCCAGGGGCAATATCGCCCGGGCCACTGTCTCGACGTCGCGCAGGCGGGTGCCGACGCCGGGTCGTCCCAGCTCAGCGGCAATCCCTATCGCTCCCGGCGGGTAGCGGCCGGTGACATCGTTGGTCTTGGTCTCGTCAGTACCGCGGCCATAGATGGCGGTGCTGGGATGAGAAACCCCGGGGTTGCTGAACTGGGAGCGCAGGATGCGCGGCCACTCTAGCTCGGGCTGCCAGATGGCATCAAACTGGCAGCACCCCACTCTGAGGCATACGCCACACTCAACACACGCGTCCTGGTCTACATACGCCGTGCCGCCGGTATCAGATTGCCTGATAGCCCCCATGGGGCAGAAGTCGATACACTCTAGGCAACCGGTGCACCTGTCCTGGTCAATCCGCATTTATCTCCTCCGACTAGGTAATCGCTCTGGCAACCGCCCCGGCCATTCCGGCGGTCGTGGAGCTCCCGTCCTGGTCCGGGGTCAGGCTGGTGCCTTCCCGGTATACCCTTGCTACTGCCCTCTCCACGGCGTCCGCTTCTGCGGCCATTCCCAGGTGACGCAGCATGAGGGCGGCGGACAGGAGCATGGCGGTGGGGTTGGCGATGCCCCGGCCGGCGATATCCGGGGCGGAGCCGTGTACCGGCTCGAAGTAGGGTACGCGGCCTCCCAGGCAGGCGCTCGGAGCCATGCCAAGGCCCCCGACGATCTCGGCGGCTTCGTCAGCAAGGATGTCTCCGAACATGTTCTCAGCCACGATTACGTCCATCTCACGGGGGAAGCGGAGCAGGCGGCGCGCCATGTCATCGGCGTAGAAGTGCTGGAAGGAGAGCTCCGGGTGACTGAGTGTCTCTTCTTCCACTATGCGCGCGAATAGCGGATCCGTGGCGGGGATGACGTTGGACTTGGTGGGGCAGGCAATCCTGCCCGGGAAGCCGCGTGCTTTCCTCTCCAGGGCAAAGTCACAGGTGAACCTGGCCAGCCTGCGCGTGCCTCGTTCCGACACTATTCGCAGGGCAAACTTGCCCTCGCCGTAGTCAGCCAGGGATCTCCCCGTCCTGCTGCGGAGGTCGGGGAGCCTCTCACGTAGCATTGAAAGGTCACCACCGAAGAAGCTGTACATGCCCTCGCTGTTCTCGCGCAGGATGACGAAATCAATGCCCTCCGGGTCCCTGATACAATTCTTCGCCCCCTGGTAGTACTTCAGCGGGCGGACGTTGACGAAGTTGTCCAGCTCCCAGCGCAGGTAGCGCAGGATGGCGCCGCTGGTGGTGCCGGTGGCCCCGAAGAGCACCGCGTCAGCGGTGCTGCAGGCTTGCCGTGCCTCGCCGGGGAAGGCATCTTCGCCGCGGTCAAGGGCGGCTTCCCCGCAGAGCGGCCGGATGAGTTCCAGGCCGAAACGTGCCTCTTCCAGGACCTGGCAGGCCGCGTCCAGCACCTCGGGCCCTATGCCATCCCCCCCAAGGGCGACAACCTTCTTCATGCTGGTCATGCACTGTCCTCACAAAAAGGTGCCGGGGAGACCGGCACCTGTACACTCAGGGGAAAGAGGCCCTCTTCTTCAACAGTGGACAGGTCAAGCGATGGCTGTTCTTTACATAATTCTGCGGACATCGGTGGTCTCCCCGGGTGGTTTCGGCGGGACAATGAATACCGAGATGGCTGCGGATACCACCAGCATAATGGCGAACTGGACGAAGGCATTCATGTAGCTGCCGGTGGTATCGTATATCCAACCGGCATATACCGGGCCAAGCACCCCGATCGGGGTCATGAACATGCGTGAGAAGCCCGCGATAGAGCCGAACCCCTTGCGGCCGAAGTAGCGTGCCCTCATGACCGGGTTGACGGTCATGGCGATACCCTGGCCGACGCCGTACATCACGAACCAGATGTAGATAGACGTCTCGGTCTGGAACTGCAGGAAGACGGCTACGCCGATGGCCTGGAGCAGATAGGCACCGCCCTTGACGAAGCGAAGGTGCCGTATCCTCATGCGGTCGGCGATGACCCCACCCACAAACCGCGCCGGTATGCTGGCGGTTACCCATATGGCCATCATTCCGGCGGCTCGGACGGGGTCAATGTTCCTGTCAGTGAGGAAGGGAATGCAATGTATGCTCATTACCGGGACGATCAGGCTGTGGACCATCTGCGCTGTGATCAGCAGCCAGAAGGGACGGGTCTTCATTGCCTGCCGGACGGTGAACTCCACCTCCTCGGCTTCTGCGGCATACTCCACGCCTCGCCGGAGCATCTCCTCGGAATCGGTGATTTCCTCTTCGGTGACGGCGCCGTCTGGGAGCAGGCCGTAGTACTCGGGACGGTGCTGGCGAAGGAAGAACCACGCCAGGGGGAGGCCGACAATCCCCATTACCAGCCCGCCGATGAAGCACGTGTCGCGCCAGCCCACCTGGGTAATCAGGTAGGTCACCAGGGGCATGACCAGCGCTCCTGACATACCTGAGAATACCCACTTGATGCTCAGGGCCAGCCCGCGCTTCTTGACGAACCAGTTCGATATCGCCGTGTCCAGAGGTAGCGTCAGGGCGATATTGCAGCCGGTACCCAGGAGCATACCCCAGACCACGTAGAAGCCAGCCAGGGAGTTTATGTAGCGCATGAGGATAAGGCTCAGGGAGATGGTAGCCACCCCGCCTATGACGATCCACCTTGGCCCGAACCGGTCCGTTACCCAGCCCGTGATGGGGGCCTCGATACCGCCTTCGAAGCGTCCTATGCTGGCGGCAACTGACGTTACCGCACGGCTAAAGCCAAGCTCGGAAGCGATCGGCTTGAACAGCGCTGAGAACCCGTAGGAGTGGTAGCCGTGTCCCCACAGGGCCAGAATGCCGCCTGCGAGCACCGTCCACCAGCCGAAGTACACCCGGTGCAGCCTGAAGTCCTTTATCTTGCTCAGCAGACCCTGGTAAGCAGCCGCCATCGGATCAGTGCTAATCCTACTTTGTAGACCGGGCCTGAGGGAGAGCCATGGGAGAGAAGCCGTACTCATTGGAGATAGCGAAGACCATGGCCCACAGTATAGCCGCTGAGGATGTGGCGGTCAATCCAGATGGGATTGCCCGTCGCCCGGGGAAGGCGTAGAATGAGGCGCATGGGAGGGCCAGCACCTTGCGTCAGTTTGACCGGCACCGGAAAAGGGAATCCCACTATTAGGTCCAGGGTGCGGACATTCCTGGCCGGGCTGGTCCCGCTGTTCACCTTGGCGCACTTCACACACCATCTCCTCACGGCCCTGCCGGTGCCGATGTTGCCCCTAATCCGGGACGACTTCGGGCTTAGCTATGCCGAGGCAGGACTGGCTGTCTCTGCCTTCAATGTCGCCTACGGTTTCGGCCAGCTTCCCGGCGGATGGCTGGCTGACCGGGCTGGCCCGCGGATACTGGTTTTCGTGGGTACCTTCGGGGTGGCGATTACCGGGGTACTGGTCGGCCTTTCGCAGACCTACATCATGATGATTGTGTTCCTGGTGCTGATGGGGGTGACAGGCGGCGGCTACCACCCGGCGGCATCGCCCACTCTCTCTGCCTCGGTCAGACCGGCCAGCCGAGGCAGCGCACTGGGGTTTCACCTGGTGGGAGGGAGCGCGAGCTTCTTCCTGGCGCCAATCATAGCTGCCGGTATCGCGTCCGTGTGGGGGTGGCGTGGTTCCTTCCTCGGGTTATCCGCCCCCACGGCGCTACTGGGGATTGTGCTCTACCTGCTCCTCGGGCGGAGGTTCAGGCGGCCGCTCCATGCCGAGGACCTATCGGTGGAACCTGCAGGAGAGGCGCAGCCGGCTGTCAGAGTGCGTCTCCGTCACCTGGTTGCCTTCATGGTGATGGTGGTGCTCAGCCAGGCGGTGCTCTTTTCCGTGGTCGCTTTCGTGCCCCTCTTCATCGTGGACAACTACGGCGTAGCGGAAGAGACCGGGGCCGCCTACCTTGCCATTGTCTACTCCGCCGGCCTGTGGGCGAGTCCCCTGGGGGGCTATCTGTCCGACCGCCTGGGCAGGGTAAAGGTGGTGGTGGCGGGGTCGCTGGCGACGGCACCCCTGGTCTTTCTCCTGGGCCAGGTGGCCTTTGGGGTGAGCCTGGGGGCGGTGCTGCTGGCGATGGGGGTAATGATGTATACGCGGATGCCGGCGTCGGAGTCCTTTGTGATAGCGCACACCCCCGAGCACCGTCGCTCAACCATAATGGGCATCTACTACTTCGCAGGCATGGAGGCGGGTGGTCTTCTTGCGCCGGTAATGGGTTACTTCATAGACCGGTTTGGATTCCAGACGAGCTTCAGTGTGGCTGCTGCCACGGTGGTGGGTGTGGTGCTGGTCTGCTCCCTTTTCCTGCGTGGTCGCGCACCCCGCCCGGACGGGGTCCTGACCGGATAGACATACCGGTCAGGCTATTATCCCCTGCTCCTTGAAGCGGGCGATGTCCTCCCAGTTGTACCCCATCTCAAGCAGCACCTCCTCGGTGTGCTGGGCGAACTCCGGTGCCGCCGTTCTGACGCTTGCCGGGGTCGCACTGAGCTTGACCGGGTTAGCGACTCCCTCAATGCACCCGTGGGTCGGGTGGTCGTAGCCCACGAAGAAATCGTTTGCCCGGGCCTGGGGATCGTTTACGGCCTCCTTGAGGTTCTGCAGGGGGGCGTAAGGGATACCTTCGAGTCGCGGCTTCCATTCCTCCAGCGTGCGGCTGGCAAATGCCGCCCCGAGTATCTCGTAGAGCGCTATCCGGTTCTCGGCCCGGGCATCGTAGGAGTTGAAGCGGGGGTCATCAATCAGGTCCTCTCTCTCGATGGCGCGGCACAGCCTGGCCCAGTAGCGGTCTGGCTGGAGAGCAACGATCACCAGCGACCGCATGTCCCTGGTGAGGTAGGTCGCCGCCAGCGGGTTACGGGTGCGGTGACGATAGAATTGCGCGATAGGTAACAGCGCAGCCCGGGCCCGGTCAACCAGCTCGGGGGGAGGCTGCTCGCGCCAGTCTGCGTAGTCTAGGCCCGTCACCAGGGCTCCGTGTATATCGAACGAAAGCTGGTACAGGCCGGTGTGGAACAGTGCCACGTCCACGTCTTGCCCAACCCCGGTCTTCTCGCGGACGAATAGGGCGGTCATGATCCCGAAGGCCAGTGCCAGCGCGGCCACGTTGTCGCCGAAGGCAGGACGGAATCCGGGTCCGGAGGTGCCCGGAATGGTGAGCATGTAGGGTATCCCGGAGCGGGTCCAGTGCGCGGTGGCGTCATAGGCGGGGGCATCCCGGTCCGGTCCCTGCTTCCCGTAGCCGGTTATGCTGCCGCATATGAGGCGCGGGTTGAGCTTGCTCAGGGTCTGGTACTCCAGGCTGTATCTCTCCAGCTCAAAAGGTCTGAGGTTGCTGGTGAACACGTCTGCCCTTTCCAGCATCCGGTAGATGATGTCCCGGCCGCTTTTCTGGGCCAGGTCTATGGTCACGCTGCGCTTGTTGCGGTTGTAGGCCTCCCAATTGTAGTTGATCTCAGAGGGCGCAGCCAGATTGCCCTCGGCCTGCGCCGCCTGGTACACGCGCCAGGAGTCGCCTGTCCTGGGGTTCTCGATGTGGAGCACGTCTGCCCCGAAGTCGGCCAGGTGCCGGGCCGCCATCGGTACCGCGGCTACCTGCGAGACGTCTATGACCCTTATGCCTTCCAGAGCGAGAGCCATTCCCGGTTCCTCCTTTCAGAGGCGTAACCCTCATACCGGCAAGTGGTACGAGTTTAGACCTGCCCCAGCATCATGTCAATCATCGTGGGATGCAGACGGAATACCAGTCGAGCCGGCTGCTCGCGGGTCTGCTCTGCCTGACTGGACTGACAGGCCATTGGGTCAGCGGGTGCCTTTGTGGGCCACGGATGGATGATGTATTATGGGCGCAGAATCAAGGTGACCGCCGAGGAGGAAAGAGATGGTTAGCTCTATCCGTGTTGACCGGGACATACCCTTGACCATGAGGGACGGGGTGGTGCTGCGGGCGGACGTATACCGGCCTGATGACAGTGAAAAGCACCCCGCAATCTTGGTGCGTACCCCCTACGGCAAGCTGATGAGCGCCGAGAGCGACTTTTTGTCCGCCGTGCAGGCCGCCTTCGGCGGATATGCCTTCGTGATTCAGGACACCCGAGGGAGGTTTGCCTCCGAAGGCGAGTTCATGCCGGGAGCGCCGGAGGGCCTTGACGGCTACGATACCATCGAGGCAGTTGCCGCCGAGCCGTGGTGTGACGGCAACGTGGGTACTTTCGGCGGCTCCTATCTCGGCCGTAACCAGTGGCAGGCGGCAATAGAGGACCCGCCGCACCTGAAGGCCATGGCTCCGCAGATAACCACCTCCGGTCCCCTGAGCGATTCTAGACTGGGCGGACCGGTCGACCTGGAGCAGGCGGTGAGCTGGTTCGCAGCTATGGCGGTCGACATGCTGGAGAGGCAGAGGCGCGAGGGCAAGGATGTCGCCGAGGCACGGAGGATGCTGGACCGCGCCCGCTTCAACCTCAGGGAGGTCTACGAGTACCTGCCCCTGAAGGACGCACCATACTTCAAGTTCCCCGGTCTCTCCGAGGCCTTCAACGTCCGCATGACGGACGCTCTTCCGCCCGGCCTCAAGACCGAAGAAGACCTGCACTGGCCCTACCACAAGGTGAAGGTGCCCTGCTTCCACGCGGCCGGCTGGTATGACCTGTTCACCGGCAGTCTGTTCAGGAACTTCCTGGGAATGAGGGAGCAGGGCGGCAGCGAAGTGGCGCGTGAGGGGCAGTACGTGCTCTGCGGGCCGTGGGCACACGGGGCCAACCTGCTTGCCTATGTCGGGGGGCTTCACTTCGGGCCCGCCGGTGCCGGCGTGGCCACCTTTATTATGGAGCGCCACCTGACCTTCTTTGACAAGTACCTGCGCGGTATAGAGGGCCGCCCCATGGCGGCGGTGCGCTACTTCGTAATGGGGCGCAACCGCTGGCACAACGCGGATACGTGGCCGCTTCCGGAGACGGAATGGCAGCGCTTCTTCCTGCATAGTAAGGGCCGGGCCGCTACCGCTGCCGGAGATGGTTTCCTGAGCCGGGACGCTCCATCAGACGAGCCGCCGGATATCTACGTGTATGACCCGAGGTTCCCGGTTCCCACCGTGGGCGGGAGGGTCCTTGCTGCCGGCACCCTGGTGCCCGGACCGTTCGACCAGTCCCGGGTAGAGAAACGCAGCGACGTCTTGTGCTATACCACCCCGGAGCTTACTGAGGAGCTCGAGGTCACCGGGCCACTGGTGTTGCACCTGTTCGCTTCCACTTCCGCGGTGGATACGGACTTCGTCGCCAAGCTGGTGGACGTGCATCCGGATGGGGCGGCCTACAACGTCTCCGAGGGCTGCCTTAGGGCGAAGTGCCGCAAGTCCGTTCTCAGGCCTGAACCGGTGACGCCGGGAGAGGTCTACGAGTTCATCATTGACCTCGCCGCCACCGGCATCGTCTTCGGCCGGGGGCACCGCATACGCATAGATGTGACCAGCAGCAACTTTCCGCGTATCGACCGTAACATGAACACGGGCAATGCATTCGGCGAGGACCGGCAGGGAGTACCCGCGGTGCAGACCGTCTACCACCAGGCCGAGTACGCATCATACATAGACCTGCCGGTCATACCGGTACGGGGGTGAGAGCGGATGCGGGACCGGAACCGTCCGGGGGAGGGCAGGGGGGCCTGGCCTAGGAAACGGCCTGACCGAAGCCAGCGGGCAGGCGGAGGTTCAGGAGCGGTATCATCGGGTGGAAGCCGTCACGTACCTGGTGGATGGCCCGTACGATCTGGTCGCAGTCACTCTCTTTGAGGATGTAACCGGAAGCACCGGCATCAATGGCTTCCTGTACCAGTTCATCCCCGTACATGGTGAGGGCCAGCACACTCACGTGGGGCATCTCCTGCTTTAGCTGCCGCGTGGCCGCGATGCCATCCATCCCCGGCATCTTCAGGTCCATGGTGACTACGTCGGGCCTGAGCATGGCTGCCTTGGCAAGTGCCTCCTCGCCGCTGCTTGCCTCGCCGACCACCTCAATGCGGTCATCCATGTCCAGTACTCGTCGCAGCGCCTGCAGCACCGCGCTGTAGTCATCCACGAGGAGCACGCGAATGTCAGACAGTGTCATTACCTCTCTCTGGACTCAGCACTGTGTGTTTGACGGTAGTGGGCAAGGTAAATCTGACCGAGGTTCCTTCTCCCGGAGTGCTTCGGACTTCCAGGCATGCGCCGACGAGTGTCGCGGTGTCCTTCATGCCCAGGAGGCCGATGTGCCCGGGGCTGATCTGGTTGCTGAGGACTGTCTCTGGTCTGAAGCCGACTCCGTTGTCTCTGACGTGGAGGGAGACTCCGCCCTGGTGGAACCGGAGCCGGATACCCATACGGGTGGCGCGGGAATGCTTGCGGATGTTGGTGAGCGTCTCACGGGCGATGCTGAAGGTGGCCCTTTCCTCGGCCGGGGTCATGGCGGGCAGCACGCCCTCAAGCGAGAAATGGCAGGTTATACCCTCCTCCTCCAGAGAAGCCACCATCTGGCGTATGGCGGCGACCAGCCCCAGCTCTTCAAGGGGAAGGGGGCGAAGATCGGCGATAATGCGGCGGAGCTCCCTGACACTCTTCTGAAGCGTCTTCTCTATGCCGGAGAGTTCATCTCCCAGACGGTCATGGTCCTGCTGCGAGAGCAGGGTGGTGCATGCCTTGATACGGTACAGGGCGCCGATCATCCACTGGGCCACGCCGTCATGAATCTCAATGGAGAGTCGACGGCGCTCGTCCTCGCGGGCGAGGTGAAGCTCGTCCAGAAACCCCTCTGGATAGGCGACGTGCTTCGCGTTCTGACCCCTTGGGCGGACATCTACAACCATCATGGCCTTCTCTCCATCTAAGATACAGGCTCCATCTACAGGCTAATCAAGCGGGCTAAATGCTTTCTGACAGACGTGGGCCGAATTCTTACAGATGGCTGACAAAGACATCAAAGTTGCTGTACGTGAGCGTACATTACCCGGGCAAACTAGCGTCGGGGCTCGCGGGGAAGCATGTAGCCGATGCCGGGGCGGGTGATGATATAGGTGGGGTTTCTTGCGTTATCACCGAGTTTCTTGCGTAGGCGGGCGATGTTGGCCTGAAGCAGGTTGGTCTCACCTAGGTATTTCTCTCCCCACACCCTCTCCAGTATCTGGTCGGGGGTTAGCACACGGTCAGCGTTGCGGGCCAGGTAGGACAGGAGCCGGTACTCGGTGGCGGTGAGGTTGAGGTCTCTGTCGTCCAGGGTGACCCGCTGCCGGCCGAAGTCTATGACCAGGCCGCCGGAACGGAGAGCGGGGTCCGAGGGCTCTTCCCACAGGGCGACCCTCCTGAGCACGGCGCGGACTCTGGCCGTAAGCTCGCTGGCGGAGAAGGGCTTGGTAACGTAGTCGTCGGCGCCGGAGTCCAGGCCGCGGACCTTCTCGTCGTCCACGCTGCGTGCGGTCACCATGATGATGGGTACCTGGCTGAACTCACGGATGCGCTGGCAGACGGTGTAGCCATCCATACCCGGCATCATGACATCGAGGAGCACCAGGTCAGGGGTCTGGCGGTCGAACACCTCCAGGGCAGCCTCTCCGCTGCTTGCAGTGATGACGCGATATCCCTCCAGTTCCAGAATGCGGCGCATCATACGGAGCATCCGAACATCATCGTCCACCACCAGAATCAGCGGTTTCCGTGAAGTCATGCTGACAATACCTTTGCCCAGCGCATTCTAGTTTCAACCGCCTTTTTCAGAGTGGCGGCGTCAAGTGGCTTGATCAGATAGTCAACTGCCCCCATGCTCAGGGCCTTCTTCTGCTGCCACGCAGCCGCTGAGGCGCTGAAGACAACCACAGGGATTCTGGCGAGCCTGGGATCACTTCTCATCTCTCGCAGGACTACCCACCCGTCGCGGCCGGGCAACCTGAGGTCCAGCAGCACCAGGGACAGCCCACGGCTCCTGCGTGCAAGCCTGAGACCCTCGTTGCCATCACCGGCCTGGAGCACCTGATAGCCCTCCAGCTCAAGCACTCTCAAGGCGAAGTTGCGGATGTCAGTCTCGTCCTCTATGACCAGGACAGCCCCGGTCGGTTGTGTGTTTGCCACCTTTCCTCACCGTCCTTGTTTCAGATGGGCAAAGCGAAGTAACAGGTGCTTCCCTTGCCCTCTTCGCTCTCCATCCAGATATGTCCGCCGTGTGCCTCCACCAGCCCTCTACAGATAGCCAGTCCCAGCCCCGCCCCCTCAACTGACGGCCTTTGCCCTTGCTGTACACGGAACATCCGGTCAAAGACGTGGTCCAGGTCAGCGGCGGGGATACCTATGCCCTGGTCTGACACGCTTACCACGAGCTCGTCCACTTTGCGCTCGGCGGAGACCGATATCTCCGTTCCCTCAGCTGAGTACTTCACAGCGTTGTCGATTACGTTGTCCATTACCTGACGGATGCGGTTGGCGTCAGCGTTTACCTTGGGAAGGCGCTTGTCTATTCTCAGGCGAATCCGGTGATTGGGGGCCCTCAAGCGAGCCTCGTCAACCGCCTCGCGGGCCAGCCGTGATATCTGAACGGGTGTACGCTCCAGCTGAAGCAGCCCTGATTCCAGTCGGGACATGTCCAGGATGTGGTCCACGAGCTCGGTAAGCCGGTTGGTGGCCCGGTCCACCGAGTCCAGATACTCGCGCTTCTCCTCGGCGCCTAGTCTGTCTTCATAGTCCAACAGCAGCGTAGAGTAGCCCTTGATGATTGACAGAGGGGTGCGCAGCTCGTGGGAGACTGTGGAGAGGAGGTTGCTCTTCACCTGGTTGAGCTCCTGATACTCGATGACCTTCCTCTCCAGGTCACGGAGATCAGTGATGTCCTGGATTGTGCCCGAAGCACGGACTGGAGCACCGCTCTGGTCGCAAACAGCCTCACCACGGATATGGACCACGGCTTCAGAACCGTTCTGCCGAACGATACGGAAGTCATGGTCATAGGGCCTGCCTTCGAAGAGGGCCTGCGCAATCGATTTCTGTGCCTTGTCACGGTCATCAGGATGGATCATTCGGGCTAGGACCTCGGCTGGTTGGACGGGATCGTGGGAATCAATATCAAGGATGCGGCGTGCCTCCTCGGACAGCTGCAAGACACTGCTCTTGATGTCCCAGTCCCAGTTCCCCAGGCGTGCGAGGCGCTGGGCATTGCTAAGGCGGGCCTCGCTGTCCTGGAGTATTTCCTCGGCCCGCTTACGCTCGGTGATGTCTCGGGCAATCCCGAAGAAGAGCCGCTGGTTGAGCCTCGCAACTGACAGCAGGGCTGTCCGGGTGGACCCATCGGGCAGGGTGAAGGTTACCTCGCCCAGGTCTGGCGCCTCCTCTCCCGTGGGCAACTCCTGGAGCTGCCTGACGACATCCAGCAGGGGCAGCTCATCCGCCTCCAGCGCCCCGAGCTCCTCCACGGACCTGCCGGTAAGCCGCTCGGCAGCAGAATTTCCGTCCAGACACCGGCCGGTATTGCCATCGACCAGGAAGATGGCGTCGCTGGACCGCTCGAAGAGCAGGCGGTAGCGCTCTTCAGACTCGCGGAGCAGCTCTTCCGCCCTCTTCTGCACGGTGATGTCCTGGTATATGACCAAAAAGCGGCGTTCGCCGTCCCAGCGTATGCTACTCCAGGAGACAGAGAGGTGTCGTACTTCCCCGTCGCGCCGGATAATGCTGAGTTCGTAGGAGGATGGCACCGGTTCTCCCCGGCGCATCCTGGCCCGGCGCTGGCGGTGCTCGGCGTAGCTCTCTGCAGTGTAGCGCTTCCTGAGAGGTACTGCCTTGAGCTCCTCGATGCTGCGGTAGTCATAGATGTCAAGGAAGGCCTGGTTCGCGTAGACGAGCCTGCCCTCCCTGGTGACCACGGAAGTTCCCAGGGGGGAATTATCCAGCGAGTTGCGGAAGTTCCTCTCGGACTTCGCAAGCTCAGCTTCTGCCTGGTGCTGCTGCTCAATGTTCCGGTGAGCCCTGATGATGTTAGCACACGTTGCCATGAAAGGCTGCAGGAACTCGATCAGGGCATTGTCATATCCGGTGGGCCGATTGCCTATTCCCACCATACCAATGAGGTCACGCCCGCTGTAAAGGGGCAGGCCCAGAAACGCGTTTAGACGGGTCTGATTCTCGTTTGCTTTGCGCCCTCGGAAATCAGCTACGGGGTCATGGGCAATGACCTGCTTGCCGGAAGACATTACCGCGCTGATCAGGTACCTCAGGTTCTGGAACTCCAGCCCGCCCGGTCCGATGTCCCCGTGAAGTCCACCCGTCTGGATGCTCCAGGCGATATTGGTAATGGCGTGTGTCTTGAGGTAAGGTTCACCGTCAGGGGTATGCAAGACCTGCCCGATGAAGCCGTAGTCGCTGTCAGTCAAGGAGAGGAGCTCATCCAGGAGCTGGTCGAAGAGAACGCGTGGGTCTGCTTCGGCGATAAACTGGCTCTGCACCCGGCTCAGGGCATTGAGAAGCCGGTTGCGTTGCTCCAGCTGCTGATTGATGGCTCTCAGATCGGCGGCCCGCTCCTCGACCAATTCCTCCAGGTGGTCCCGGTGCCGCCGCAACTCTTCCTGAGTCCGCTTGCGGTCCGAGATATCCCGGCAGGTATACAGGATGCGCCCGTCTCTTATGGAGACGCGCTTCATGTCAATGAGGAGTGTACGTTGGCGTCCTGCTCTGTCGGTGATATCGCGCTCAAGGTTGCGCACCTCCTGGCGATCACTCAGGTCAGCCACCGCAGGGATGTCTCCCAGTAGCTTGGACATGTTGCCCAGGCGTTGTATCTCTTTGGTGGACAGCCCGAAGAGAGCCTCCACATTCGGACTGACAAAGGTAAGGTTACCGGACTCGTCAGTTATGAATACGGCGTCCGAGATATTGCTCAGGGTGATGCGGTAGAGTTGCTCTGACTGACGAAGGCGGAACTGTATCTGCTCCAGTTCTGACACACGCCGACGCAGGTCTTCCAGTTGCATGAGACTCTGGTCTGTGGACGTATGACCGTCTGACATTGCGTTCTTTGCTGCTGATAGCTCAGAGACTAGCCCGTCGGCTAGCCTCCGGTTTTACCTGCTTTAACCTAGGCGGTACTGACATATTGCTGACAGCCGCTCAAAACACGGTAACACCTGTCAGGGAATTTGTCAATAGGCAAATGAATCCGGATTCCCGCCGGTCAACCAAGTGAAAGCCGGGTGTGTACGGTGGCGTCCTGTCAGAACTGTGAGAGATTCGGTCAGTCGCCCGGTGCTTACCTGGCCCGAAGGCCGGGCCTTTGTCAGGATTTCCCCCCTGACTGTCAGGTGAAGCGGGCTGCGGCGCGAGTATCCGATACAGAGCGGGCCGGACTAGCGGTATCGCACCCTCGGGTCCAGGTAGGCGTAGCTCAGGTCGGTAAGGAGAATCAACACCATGCCGAAGCTGGCAAGCATCATGTTGATGCCGGTGACGAAGGGATAGTCCCTGCGGTTGATGGAATCCAGGAAGAGGCGTCCCATGCCGGGGAGGCTGAAGATCTGCTCCATGATGACCGCCCCACCGACCATGATGGGTATCTGACCGGAGATTATGGTGATGACCGGGATCAAGGCGTTTCTCAGTGCGTGACGGATGACAATGATTCGTTCCCGCAGGCCCTTGGACCAGGCAGTGCGCACGTAGTCCTGCCGCAGCACCTCAAGCATGGTAGTGCGTAGCATCCTCATGGTGGTGGCGGACATTGCGGTGCCCATGAGGGCGGCGGGAATAAGGAACTGACCCAGGTTGGCGGAGGGGTCCTCGGTGAAGGGGATATAGCGCATGGCAGGGGACCATCCCCACCATATGGAGGGGAAAACCATGATCATGGTTGCCAGCCAGAAGGCGGGGGTTGCCAGGTTCACGATGGCGAACGTACGACCAAGCAGGTCTCCGATACTGTCCTGGCGTATGGCCGAATACAGCCCGATGGGTACGGCGATTACCTGCGCGATCAGGAAGGACAGAAGGCCGAGCTCGAAGGTTATTGGCAGCCGGTTGAGTATCTCGCTGGTGACAGGTCGCTGGGTCCACAGCGAGTCCCCGAAGTCGCCCTGGAGAATCCCCCATATCCACTTGCCGTACTGGATGTGTGCGGGCTCGTCCAGCCCCATCATCCGCCGTATGGCATCGAGATCCAGCTGCTCACCGGTGGTTGTCTGTCCCATCTCGATCGCCATTTGCTGTATGAGGTCGCCTGGAATGAGGCGGATGGTAAGGAAGACCACGATACTCACCAGGAACAGGGTGGGTATCATGAGAGCGATCCTTCTGATAATGTAGTTGCGCATGCTCTTTCCTGGTTAAGCCATCCCTGCTGGCAGCCCTCCGGTGCGGGTGGTGCCGGGGAATATTGCGTTGGCTACTGTTAGAATGAGTTCCATCCTCTGAGCGGTCCGCTCACATTGTACTGCATAGGATTGGGTACGGCAATCCGCTCTCATGCAGAGCAATCCTTGGCAAATACCGCGGCGGTGCAGCATAATGTTCCTGGCCACATACGTGGAGCCTGCGGTATCGCTGCGGGCGGTGGTTGCCAGCGAGTCCGCCCACCTGCCCGGTACAGGAAGTACTGCAACAGATTCTGAGAACCTGAGCGGAGGAGTGGGTATGGAAGGTACGGGTAGTCTGCCGAAGGCGATCCTGTTCGACCTGGACAGCACGATTCTGGAGTACGATGACCCGGAGGAATGCTGGCTGGCGGTATGCCGTGAGTTCGCCCCAGAGGTCGGCGTTGCGGTGGAGAGCCTTCTACGGGCGATAGTAGCCGCCAGGGACTGGCAGTGGGGCGACTCCGAGCGTCACCGGCAGGCACGCCTGACCCTGATAGAAACCCGGAGGAGGATTGCAGAGAGCGCTTTGTCCAGCCTGGGCATAGAGAACATGGCCCTTGCTCACACCCTGGGTGACACCTATGCCCGGATGAGGGACGGTGGCGCGCGCCTCGCTCCACGAGCGGCCGATATCCTGGTGCACTTCCGCAGTCGCGGAGTCAGGCTTGGCCTGGTTACCAATGGAGCGTCCGAGCTTCAGCGTGCCAAGATCGGGCGGTTCGGCCTCGCGGGTTACTTCCACCATATCCAGGTGGAGGGAGAGTTCGGGGCGGGCAAACCCGATGATAGCGTCTTCCGGCACGCACTCAGCCGGCTGGGAGTGGGTGCGGACGAGGCGTGGATGGTAGGTGATGACCTGGACCGGGACATAGCCGGTGCGCAGGGGGTGGGTATCTACGCGGTCTGGGTGGACTGGCGCGGCCACGGGCTGCCCCCGGGCAGCCCGGTACAGCCGGACCGGATTGTGCGCGGCATCACCGACCTCCTCCAGGAGCCGGGCGGGGTCTAGTACCTGCTGCGGGCGGCGAAGTAGTAGACGAGCAGCCCGACTACGAGAATACCCCCGACAATGCCGCCCATCATCGGCCAGGTGAGGGGCTTGTCTTCCGGAGGAGCCGTGGCTTCCCCGGTGGTTTCCATGCTACCTTCGGTGGCGGCTGGCACGTCTTCCTGGACGGGTGCTTCCCCGAAGCGCACCGTTATCCTCGCGCTCGCCACGTTCCCGGCGCTATCGGCCACGGCGACCGATATTGTATTTGCCCCGGGTGTCAGGGTAACCTTCTCGCGGAAGCGGCCGTGCGTGACCGTTATCGGCCGGTACCTGCGGTTTATGGTGAGAGTGGCCACGTCTATTCCGGGATCGCTCACGATGCCCACTACTGTCTGGACCACACTGGTGATGATCGTTCCGTCGCCGGGAGAGGTAATCTTCACCGAGAGGCCTGCTGTCCCATCCGCCGGTCCGGTGTGCTCGCCTGCCTGCTGGCGGTCCTCGCCGGGCTCGGCGGGTGTGCTGGAGTCCGCCGCACTGATAACCACGGTGGCGCCGGTCAGTTTACCGGTAACGCAGTTGACCTGCCGGACTGCCGTGGTTGTCCTTCCACTCTGGCTGTGGAAAGCCGGGGTGGTGCCGGGGCTTTCCGCTAGTGCTTTGAACCTGACTGTCCCCAGCACGAAAGACTCTCGTACCGGACTGCCTGCGGGGCCTATGCCGTACGCGATGTCTGCATGTCCATTATCGTTGTCTATCCGGTTGAGCAGGCGGTCGGTAAACTGGTTGGCGGTGACAGTGCCCGGCACCATAATGTCTTCGGCCGTGCCGGCAATGACGCTACCGCCTTCATCTACGACTTGCAGGTAAGCGGGGTCAAAGTCGATATAGGCTTCAAGTGCATCGATTTCCTGTTCGCTGCCGTCCACCAGGATGTCCACTCTGAAAACCTGGCCGACGGCCGCCGTCTGGCTGGGAGGTGAGAAGCTGAAGTTCACCCCCGGTGAGGCGCTGGCAGCGGCTGGTCCCAGCGCTGACAGAGTGAAGAGAGCCACCAGGCTGGTGAGTTTGCTTGTCACTGCGCACACCTGCGTCGGGACGAATCGGAGAAAGAAGAGGGGGGAGCATCCAGTGGCTCCCCCCTCTGGTTTGCCTTGCCTCTAGAGGAGCTGTCTCGTGATGTAGACTACCGCCAGGCCGATGACCAGGATACCGGCGTTGTCGTAGGTTCAGAGGTCTGGACATCGGGGCTTATACGACCGCCTCAGAATGGTGCATTGCGACCTCGTAGGTGACAGGCCGGTTGGTCCCCGGGAAGGTGACACCAATGTGGTTGAGATCGGCGCAGAG
>Ga0180433_10004063_pt1 | contig 20847 bp, 6 predicted proteins | sample SS_ome_8_FD_132980 | JGI IMG/M metagenome (GOLD analysis project Ga0180433, IMG submission 132980) | Hypersaline lake sediment archaeal communities from the Salton Sea, California, USA - SS_1_D_1 metaG | ecosystem: Environmental > Aquatic > Non-marine Saline and Alkaline > Hypersaline > Sediment... | reverse complement strand
GTCATGGATCTTTTAACGTTATCCACTTGGAGACGATGTTCAAGGTGGACGTCTTTGTAGCCAAACCGCGTCCTTTCGACCGCTCCCAGTTGACCCGCCGCCAGTTGCATTTGTTGAGCGAGAACCCCGAGCGATACGCCTACGTCGCCACCGCCGAGGACATTGTTCTCTCTAAACTGGAATGGTATCGCATGGGTGGAGAGGTCTCTGACCGCCAGTGGCGCGACGTATTGGGCGTGATTAAGGTGCAGGGCGACCGACTCGACCACGACTATTTGCGCCGCATGGCCGCCGAGTTGAGCGTGACCGACTTGCTGGAACAAGCCCTTGAGGAGGCAGCCTGAGTATGACCCACCAACCCGAACTCCTTCCCGACCAACCCTCCCCCGAACAGGCCGCCCGCGACGCCGAGCGGGCCGAGTACCTGGGGCGGCTGCGCGAAAAGCTGAAGGACCCCGAATTCCGCGCCATCGAGGGCTTTCCCATTGGCGAGGACGAGGACATCCTGGCCCTTTCTGACCCGCCCTACTACACCGCCTGCCCCAACCCCTTCCTGCCCGAGATCATCGAACGCTGGCAGGCCGAGCGCGCCCAACTACGCGAGGAGTTAGGCCTGCCTGACGACAGTGAGGATAACGGGAATGGCAGCGAGCCGGTGTATCACAGAGAACCCTTTGCCGCCGACGTGAGCGAGGGTAAGAACAACTCCATCTACAACGCCCACTCCTACCACACCAAGGTGCCTCACAAGGCCGTGATGCGCTACATTCTGCACTACACTGACCCTGGCGACATTGTCTTTGACGGCTTCTGCGGCACTGGTATGACCGGCGTGGCTGCCCAACTCTGTGGTGATAGAAAGACGGTGGAGAGCCTGGGCTATCAGGTAAAGAAAGACGGTACCATCTTGGACAAACAAGGCGAGGTTGTCTCCCGTTTGGGAGCACGTGATATAGTGCTTGTGGATCTCTCCCCCGCTGCCGCCTTCATCGCCTACAATTACAACATCCCAGTGGACGCGGCCGCCTTTGAGCGCAAGGCGAAGCGCATCTTGCGCGAGGTGGAGGATGAGTACGGTTGGATGTACGAGACAACCCACACCGACAGCAGGACGAAAGGTAGAATCAACTACACTGTCTGGTCAGACGTGTTTGTCTGCCCGGAGTGTGGCAGAGAGATGGTCTTTTGGGATGTGGCGGTGGACAAAGAAGCCGGCAAAGTGCGCAATGCCTTTTCTTGCCCGGGCTGTGGTGCCGAGCAGCACAAGCGTACCCTCGATCGGGCCTGGGAGACTGTTTATGATCGTGCCTTGGGCCAGACTGTGCGCCGCGCAAAACAGGTGCCTGTGCTCATCAACTATTCTGTCGGCAAGACCCGCTACGAGAAAACCCCCGACAATGCCGACCTAGACCTCATCCATCGCATTGAGGAGAGCGATATTCCCTATTGGTTCCCTACCGACCCATTGCCGGATGGCTACAATACGCGCCAGCCGATGGAAAGCCACGGCATCACTCATGTGCACCAGTTTTATACCCGACGCAACCTGAGAGCTTTTGGTGCCTTTTGGCAATCCGCAACTGACTCAGCCCTGCGTGCTGCACTCATTGGAGGGTTAAGTGTAGGCGTGAAGATGTCAAGATTCAGAGCGCCGCTATGGTTTAGCAAAACCAGCGGGCCAATGAAAGGCCTAACTTCAGGAACACTGTACGTGCCCTCATTAAGTGGTGAACAGAACTGGTTCAATATCTCTGCTTCGCGGGCGGCGGCAGTGAAACGCCAGTTAGTGGCTATGCAGTCTACACTTCAAGCTCAGCTCGTGATTATCAGTACAGAATCAGCCACCCAACTTGATCTCCCAGACAATTGCCTCCACTATGTCTTTATCGATCCACCCTTTGGTGGGAACCTGATGTATTCAGAGTTAAACTTCATCAACGAGGCCTGGCTGCAGATCTTTACCGACAATTCGCCCGAAGCAATTGTCAATCAAGTCCAGTTCAAAGGTTTGTCTGAGTATCAACATCTGATGGAAGCTTGTTTTTGCGAGTTCCACCGCGTTCTCAAACCTGGGCGCTGGATGACAGTTGAATTTCACAATTCACAGAACGCTGTATGGAACGCCATCCAAGAGGCCATCCTGCGGGCAGGCTTTATGGTGGCCGACGTACGTACGCTGGACAAGAAGCAAGGTACGTTCAAGCAAGTCACTACCAGTAGCGCTGTCAAACAAGACCTCGTCATCTCCGCCTACAAACCCCGCTCCGGCTTCGAGCGCCGCTTCCTGGAGCAAGCCGGGACTGAAGAAGGAGCGTGGGCTTTTGTTCGGCAACACCTGGACAAACTGCCCATCGTCGTCGAATCCCCCTCTCCCTCTGGGGGAGGGGCCAGGGGTGGGGGCGGCGCGCTGGAAGTCGTCGCCGAGCGGCAGGCCTACCTGCTCTACGACCGCATGGTCGCCTTCCACATCCAGCGCGGCTTTAGCGTGCCGCTGGGCGCCGCCGAATTCTACGCTGGCCTCAAGCAGCGCTTCCCGGAGCGGGACGGGATGTACCTTCTCTCCCCCCAAGTCGCCGAGTACGACCGGCGTCGGTTGCAGGTCAGCAAAGTGGAGCAGCTCGCCCTCTTTGTCACCGACGAGAAATCGGCCATCCAATGGCTGCGCCGCGAACTGGACCCGGTCACCGGCTCTGGTCCCCAGACGTATCAAGACCTACAGCCCAAGTTCCTGCGCGAGTTGCACCAGGCCCGCCACGAGGCTCTGCCCGAACTGAGCGACGTGCTGGCCCAGAACTTGCTCAAGGACGAACAGGATCGCTGGTACGTCCCCGACCCCGCTCGCCAGGATGACCTGGAGAAGCTGCGCGAGCGGTCGCTGCTGCGCGAGTTCGGGGAGTACGCCCAGGGCAAGGGGCGATTGAAGGTGTTCCGTACCGAGGCGGTGCGGGCCGGATTCAAGCACGCCTGGCACGAGCGGAATTATCGACTGATCGTCAAGGTGGCCGAACGGCTGCCGGCGTCGGTGCTGCAGGAGGATGCGGGGCTGCTGATGTACTATGACAATGCGTTGATGCGGGCGGAGTCGGAGCCGGAGCAGGAAAGATTGCTGTAGTGTATTCGGGAAAGGGAAGTGACTTTAGGTAGTTTTATGCTGCTTGTACCGCCGGGCGATACGATCTATGGTAAAACAGAGAAATAGACAGTGCTCATCGGGACTGACCTCATGTGCGAAATGAGCAAAAGAGGCGCACCAGCAGCTTACCGAGGATATAGGTTACAGGCCTTGTACGCGTTGAAACGCATACTGGCATCAGCGATCGATCCAGGTTGCGTCTTTCACCTTGAAGGACGTGAAGACCTGGACGTCTGGGACACAGGTGATCGTCTGACCGAGGCCATCCAGGTCAAATCCTACGAGAGTCTGGTTTTGTCAGACCTCGAACCTGCCAAGCCAAATTCCTTCTTCCGCCATGCGGCCGAGTTGCTACGCTCTTCCGATATCCCCCGCATCAAGCTGGTGAACTTTGGATCAATCGGTCCCGAAATGGACCAAGCTTGGGCAGGGAACGAATCCCACAGGTCACGGGTAGCTCAAAAGCTCAAGGGACATGGTTTTCAGGATACAGAAATCGAGGCTATCTTTGATTGCGTAGAACTCATAGAACTGGACGAATCTCAAGAAAGGCACACCGTCTACTCATATTTGCAGGATGCCCTGACGGGTATCGATCCTGATAATGCTTTCGATCTGCTCAACGCCTGGCTGTACAACGTAGCAGAGCATAGGGAGCGTGTGACTCGGTTCGATGTTATTGAACGAGTAAACAATGTAGGTCGTTTCCTCGCGGAGCGGTACACGCATCATAGAGAGTGGTTTACCTCGATTACGCCTCTCACAGATCGAGACATTCTTGATGATCAACGTACAGAGCTGCAAAATGAATTCTACGCTGGCGTCTCTGCTCGGTATGAACACATCCTTGCCGGACTCGACTTTCGCCGGGAGGACAAGCTCGCGGAGATCACCGCCAAGTTTGAGAATGGTCAGGTTGTCATCGTCCACGGGGCGTCTGGTCAAGGGAAAACATCTTTAGCCTACCGATATCTGCACGATACGTTTCCCGATGCGTGGCGATTTGCCATAGAGGTCATCGAAGGTCGCCAGCACGCGATCGAGATTGCAAGAGCGCTCGCCGGGCATGCCAATGCAGTAGGAATCCCAATGGCTATCTACATTGATGTCTCCCCGCGTGACACGGCTTGGCCCGAGTTAGTGAAACCCCTGGCAAGGCATCCCGGTTTTCATATCCTCGTCACGATTCGTGAGGAAGACTTTCGCCGAACCAGTATGCCGGGGGCAGAGCTTGAATATGAGACTGTAGAGCTGACCTTTGATGAAGCAGAGGCCAGACAGATCTATGAGAGGGCTGTTGCTTCTGGACAAGGCACTGAGTTCCTCGATTTCGACGAAGCTTGGGACAGATTTGGAAGCAAAGGTCCGCTGATGGAGTTTGTCTACCTGCTCACACAGACAACTACACTCCACGCACGTCTCCAGGAGCAAGTTCATCGCATTCGGGATGAGGTTCGCAAGATGGAAGCCCATCCCGATGAACTCGTCTTGCTCCGCCTGGTTTCCATTGCGTCGGCATACGAAGCTCGTCTACATACAACTCACCTGCTAGGCCAACTCGATCTCCCAGATTCAGATCACACTCTCAGGCTGTTTGAAAAAGAATACCTGATTCGGTTGAGCTCAGATGGATACTATATTGAGGGGCTCCATCCGATCCGTTCTCGCATTCTGACCGATTTCCTGATCAGTCCAGACATCGCTCCCTGGATTGAATTTGCTGTACAGACTCTTCCGTTGATGATGGAGGAGGATATCGAGAGCTTTGCCCTCCACGCACTTGTGGATCGACCATTGGATAGCGTCCAGTTGTTGGAGGCGCTCAAGAAACTGGAACCGACGACCTGGACAGGGCTCGCTGGTGTGTTGCGCGTCTTGTTGTGGTCTTGCGCGCGGGAGTATGTTGAACAAAACCTAGCGATCATTGACAGGGCACATGAAGAGTTTGGGCAATTGTGGTTGTTCATCATCGATTTCGATTTGACCGGCGTGATGATTTCAGAGGTGACTAATTCTTGGACTCGGTTGAGAGATTTCTTTCCCGAGGAACGCTGGGTCGCTATGGAAAACGTCCGCGCCAGCCAGACGCCAAAGACAAATACTTTGCAATCTGCGAGGTCATGGCTGACCAAATGTAATACCAAACCTGTTCCGCCTTTGTCAACAACAGACTGGGATGGCGCAGTTGAGGTCTGTTTCTGGAGCGCTTTTTTGGGAGGATCCCCGTACATAGAGGAGTGGCTTTCAGACGACGATCTGGCTCGTGTTGTCAAGGACCTGGATTTATCTCGGGTGGCCAGTTTGTCGCTTGCGCTATACCAATGTAATCAAGAGCGACACGCAGAATGGATTCGGAAGCAATCACCTATGCTCCAAGCTAGACTCGCCCAGGAGTACAGTATATTGGCCCTTGAAGAGCAGGAAGATGTGCTCAAGTTGCATTACTGGCCATTACGATATGACCAAGTAGAGCAAGAAACGGGTAAGAGTGAACAGGCTTTCAAGGATCCATACCATGAGCAAGCTATGGAGCGAATTCGCCTAGTGCGAAGACTGTTCCCAGGACACAAGGCTTATGGTACGCAAGGCTATGGCTATCGGATTGGCCATCTGCCACTGCCTGTCGATGAAAGTTCGGTCAACAAAGGAGGGGTTCCAGCCTCTATGTTGCCCCCTGCTTGGCCGGTTCGGGTGGATGCTGCTGCAAGTGGATTGGCGCGTAACAGGTTCCGGCCTGACACGTGGGCTGAATACATCGATCTGGTCCTAAAGACACGTCGGTTGGTAGTAACGTGTCTAGATCAGTTACATGGGGGCTTGCTCAAGTATCTTCAACGTCGAAAGGGGCTGGATATTCTTGAGGAATACATTGATACGATTCTCTGGGATCGTTGTTCGGCTTTACTGGGTGACCGTCCACTGCTTCCCCAATCTGCTGTTGACCCCTGGGGCTTTGCGCACGAGTTTCTGTCCAGCGAGTTGATTCAACATTCTAGGCAACAGGCCGATTTACCCAAGGCAATTGCACTCCAAAAGTACAAACCGTATCTCGATGCGGCACGTGAGTATTTGTCCTCACTCCTTAATTTCTTGCAGCAGTCCCCCAATGTGATGTTGACCAATTTCTGGGTCGGCAGGCTGCCGGTGCATTCAGCACAGCGGAACAAACGGTTTGAAGTTCTGCAGGAGCAAGGCGTCAAAACGGATCTGGCATTTCTATCTACGTATAACTTCGCAATAGCCAAGAAACGGCTGGCGGCCTACCAGGCTCAGTTCAGATTACTCTTTGGGCACGTGGTTGATGATGACGAGTTATGTGCTCTGGAAACAAAAGAACGTGACTTGCTTTGGAATGTGTGGCCACTGTGGTATGTCTTCGCCTATAACCCGGAGCAAGTTTGGGCAAGCCCGGCTACTCAGGTTCCATCCCGGGTGAATTTGGTTAAGCATGAGATAATGAGGCATGTGCAACAGGCGCTGGACGGGATAAGCGAGGATGGTTGTCATGCGAACGTTCTGTCTATCAAGGAAAGTTGGGACAGTGCGCCAACTTTGTGGTTGCGGCTCGATCTCTGGGATCCCACAAAGCTTTATACCAAGTTCGAGGAATTGGTTATCGCTTTGCGAGACAGCATAGGGCCTGTCGAGTACGGGAAACTGGATCACTATGTGATCGAAGACAATTTGGAGCACATTGTGATCGCGCCGGTTATACAGGGCCGGATGCTCAACCGTTCGGCGTGGCGACTGCTCACTTTTGGTGCCATCCTGAGTGACAAAGACCCAGGGGAGAATCCTTGGCTTTATGCGCCATTGCCTATTCCCCCAGGAGCGTGGGAAGCCCTTGGAATTGATCTATGGAACCTGGAGGACAGTCAACTTGCAGAGCGCTTTTCCGAGTCTGTGGCGGGATTGTATCTTTGTGTCTCTCAGTTGAGCGAGTTTGAAGGCATGCCTGATTTACCGGACACTGCTTATTCGTTCGCTCAATCGTATATCGAGAGACAAAGCCAAGAGAGTAGTCGACACCTCCAGGCTATGTTCGACACTATGGAGGAAATGGTCAAAAAGTTCAACGAACTGCCAGAGCAGGAACAAAAAGAGCGAGAATGTTTGCAACAGGTAGTGGCCGGTTTAGCCGAATTGGATCGTCTTGCAAAGCCCTCCAAAGAGTTTGACGGTAGTCAGGCTTTCAGCATTAGTGAGCTTGCCGACTATACCCAACGATTGGAACAGGCACAGCAGTTAGCTGAAGGCATCAAGCTTTTCTGGATTGCGGATGTACTGGATCATCTATCTTGATCAGGGGAAGCAACTACAAGTAGAACTATACCTACGGAGGCCGCTGGAGGACACGGATCTGCTGATGTATTACGATAACGCACTGACGTGGGCAGAGTCGGAGCCAGTGCAGGGGAGATTGCTATAGCGAATCTGGAGTAACCAATGGACAACATGGTGCTCTGGATCGCTGCTGTCGGGTGTTGCGTCGTCAACTCTCTGTTGTTAATCCTGGTCGCAGTGATCCTGTTAATATGGAGAAAAACCAAAAATCGCGGAGAATCCACGATACCTGCAGAGGTGAAACCGCAGCAAGCTGAGGAGACCCACTCCCATCGCAGATTACCTACGTCTGAAATCACGGCGGAGCCTCAGTTAGGGATCAAGAGGGACAAAGGAGCAATTGGCAGTCATACTCGTCAGGATGGGGAGATGTCCTCTACAGATATGCCAGAATCACAAGTAGACGAAGAGAAAGAGTCGCCTCCACTGATAGACCTACCGCTTCCCCGGACCGACCTTGCTGCTCGAGAGTCTTCGGAACACCAGACTGCTTTGGTGTCGAATATGATGTTGGATGAAAACATTCCCCTGAAAGTACTCCAGCTTTCCGTGCGTGCCTACAACTGTCTGCGTCGGGCAGGCATTGATACCGTTGTGCAAGTCGTTCCCCTCAGCGACGAGGGATTGTTAGCTATTCGTAACGTGGGCGTTGATACATTGGCGGAGATTAAACAGAAGCTAGATGACTACTTGGACGAGCACCCGGAATACCGCGTCCTTTTGTCAGTGGAAAAGTCCAAGGAGCCACAGCCACCGCAGCCTCCACCTCGAACCCCTCTGGTTGATTCTGAACTACTTGCCCGTGCCGCCCAGGTTCCCTTGAACGACATATCGATCGAGCGGTTGGCTTTGCCTGAGATCGAGGTTGACCATTTGCTCTGTCAGGGAATCCGATCAATAGGCGATCTCGTTCAGGAATCACCGGAAGCTTGCCTCGACGATTCCTTTGTCATAAAGCATTTAACTCGATATCTGGACTGGATCGTTACACAAGATGAAAGCGCCTGGGAAGATGAGGTAGCTGGGGAGGGTATCAGCCCACTACATGGATTGCTCCTTTCTGAAACAACGCTAGATAAACTGACCGAAGAGTGGCTTGGTTTGCTGAGCGAACGTGAACGAAAAGTGCTGCGGGGTCGGTTAGGGCACAATGGTTCTGAGCTAACGCTGAAGGCCATTGGCCAGCGTATGGAGGTAACGCGTGAGCGTGTCCGACAAATACAACAGAAGGCATTGGATAAGTTATCGACTCCCAAAGCACGACTGCCCATTGCATCGCTAATTGTATCGCTTGTGCAGGTGTTTGTCGATGCGGGTGGGTTGATGACCGAGGATGAGATCCGCGAAGGTCTTACTAATCTTGTGTCTGTCGGGGACATTGATTCAGCCTGGGCAGCCACGTTGTTACTGCGCGCATGCGGCGAATTCCAAGAGATAACGACAAGCCACCTGTGGGGACTTGCCGACAGACCTCTCGACCTTGTTCCCTCCATCAACGAGAAGTTGACTGAGTTCCTGAGCGACGCTGGCAGGCCCATTCCGTCCGATCAACTTATCTCCCGTCTCACAACGACTCCCTTTTCCTGGAAGCATGACGTTGATCTTGACGGTCCGTTTGTGGTTGCTTGTTTGCGCACGCACCAAAGAATCAGCGTCACAGACGGAATATGCATACTAGATCAGGGATTGCCAAAGCAGCAGGAGCCCGTTGTATCTCCTCCGGAGCAGCAGAAGCGACTGCCTATAGTGCTTGATAAACCCCCAGACACTCTGGAGGAGTGGGAACATTACTTGTCTGCCCAAGTTGGACAAGTTGAATTGTTGGGCGAGATTCCTATCAGCGACCAAGAGCGATCTCAATTAGGCAAGGTCATCGGCCTGCGTGTCCGAACTTTAGGCCACGGGCGGGCACTGAAGCTATTAAAGTTCAGGTACCCGTCTGCTCTCATTGTCTACCTGGTAGCTCAGGGCGTCTATGGTTATCAGGGTGGTGACTATTGGACCGACGTCATTCAGGTCACAGGGCTGAACCGTGCCCGTGCGTCGCAGGTAGGCCAGGTTTTCGAGGAAATTCTGGAGGCTTTGGGTTTGCGAATGTTCTATGATATGCGCGCCGACGCACTCCGCTATGTCAGTCTCATTCTTGCCCATGGCGGCATCCCCAATTACTGCCTGCCCGACTTTTTTGCCAAGATGTTGCAACCCAGTGTTCTGCACACGCGCTATGCCGATATGTCGACCGCTGAATTGATCGCAGAATGGCAATGGCGTACAGAGAATAAAAGCATCCTTGTGGATAGACCAATTACTCGCTTCCTGTTCTACGGCGAGCAGGTGGCAGAGGACTTTGTCGAGCGATGCAGGGAGATGGCTTGGGAATACCTGAACGCTGGGATGATGCCTGATGCAGATGATATTGGACTTCCCAAACGGGTAGTGGACGCGTATGGCCAATGGATCGCGGAGCAGAGCACTGACCAGGTGCAGCGCGAAACAGCCGACCGTTGGCGTTTGCGCAAGCCAGCGGTGTTGATCGATCCGTGGGGAGAAGGTGTGATCCTCAATTTGCCCCCACAACAGGCGCCAGCAACCACGATCTATGCTGATGTTACCTGGCAAGTGACAGCTGACGAGGAGATGCACTCCATCCCTGTCCGCGTGCGCAGAACCGGCTTTGATCGAAAAACCGAGGCTGAATCGCTCCCCTTAAAGCCGGCTGAAACGTACAAAGTTTCCTTGCTGGTAGATGGCCAGATCAAGCGCACCTGGCGTTACCAGGGGGTGAGTGACAGGCGCCCTTTACTCGTTTTCGACCCAGAGCGCGGCGCTTTGCTGTCATGGTCTCACTCCCTCCCGGCGCGACGTCTGGGATTGCTCTACCCTGCCAGACTGGATCTGCAAGTTGAGGGAGAAGGTCAGTTGTTGGAAGAGTTGCCACGCCTGCCCTGGGGCTGGGCCACTTTCCAGGGCCGGGTATGGGATTTTGCCCAGGCCACTCGTCTTACCCTGATGAGAGCAGGCGAAGCAGTTTGGTCGGCGACTCTTCGACCAGATGAATCTTTGCAACGTCCTCACTTGGTAGGTGGAGAACTCTTCTCACTGGAGGAACCCGGCGTCCGCGCTCCTGTCTACATTGGCCCTCCTCCTGCTGTTCGGGTGCCCCTTACAGGCCGGCGAGAGTTGAAGGAGGAGTTAGCTCACTGGCGACTGACGGTGCGCAATACATGGTCGGCCATCCCAGAACGGCGTGTCACGACCACACTGGCTGATCTTCAACCACAGTTGACCGTCGGTGAGAAGTACGTCGATCTGCCGTTGAGCTTACCATCCCTATTGGGAGAATCACCTTGTGGAAACTTTGTCGTGCAGTTGCGCGGTCCTCTGGGACGCGACGCCGAATTCACCTTACGGATGGCGCCCCATCTTGTCATCTGTGGTCATGAGACCCTCTACCTCCCAGATGCTCAAAGCGGTCCTCAGCCGGTGACACTACTGGTCGAGACCTTGCCGGGCGACAGCCTTGAGTGTCAGAGTGAGAGGGAGGGTTGTCGTGTTCAAGCGGTGGCACAAGAGGAGAATCATTGGGAGCACGAGGTCGTGGTTGAGCCTGATATGACCGAGGTCGAACTGACGGTCGTGCGTCCCTTGCCTTCTGGCGACGCCGTACGCGTGCCCGTACGCGTGCCTATACGTCGCCTCCGCTGGGCATTGGTGGGCGAACAGATTGGGGCCAGCCGAGGAGTGTGGACAGGACACATCATCAAGCGTCCGGTCGACGCGCTATTGCAAATGCAGTCCCCATTCTTGTTGATCAGGTTACCCCTGTGTGATGCAGAGCGGGTCCACCTGAAGCTCCGGCTCTTGGATGCAGAAAGAACCGAACTACAGGTGATGAATTTGGACTCTCCTATTCGAGGACAACAACTCTGGCGTTTCGATCTGACGGCTTTCCTGGATACCATCCGGGCCAGCCGGTCACCGATTATACATTGGGAACTTGTCGTGTGGAATTTGCCTGAACGGGGCGAGCCACTAAGGCTTCCTGTCCTCAGCCTGACCCGGACATTAGTGGTCAAAGATGTTGAACTGGCATACCGCCTCGTTCAGGATCGCGTGGTCTTGGAACTCAAATGGCATGAACCTGTTCCACTAAAGAATCGCCATGTTCGCTTCTGGCCTCTGTGGCGACCGTGGGATCCTGTCTTGGAGCACGCCATCCCTGATGATGCCGAGGGGATGTGGAGTGTTAGCGTCCCGTCGAATGCTTTTCGCTCAGGAAAAGTTCGTTTGGAATTCCTCGTTGTGGATCCATGGGTATCTTCTGCTGCATCTGAAAGGCCACCCAGTGGTACACTCGGTACAGTGGACATCGAGATAATTCCTCCTCATAGATGGTTGCAAAGCCTCGACGACATACTTCAGAAGACAGGCCCAAGCTATGAGGTTTGTTTAGAGAGGGCGAGCATCTATCACGACATGGGGGATTCTCAAAAGGCCCATCTGGATCTGCAGTGGTGTTACAATCACCTGGACGATGGAACGATTCCCCAGATCCTCACTTTGGTTGATCTGATGCAAGCCACTGAAAATCAGGCTACAGTGAGGGCATTACAACTGAAAATGTTCGCTGCCCATCGAGTAGAGCGTCTATTGAACCAACTTGGCAAAGATCAAGTCTCAATGGAGCATTTTCGGGCCTATTTAGCCCATTTGCCCAGGTCAGGGTTGCTACCCGAGACGACGTGCAAACATCTACTATCGTTAGACAACGAAACAGTACGTTTGCATGCAGTCCAACAATTGATTCGCCGAGGAGCGGCTCTAGGAATAGAGACTATCCTGGAGTGGGTTGATGCGGCCAAGCTCTCAGAGGCAGATGCAGTCGCGTTGCTTTCGCTAAACCCCAATTTTGCTCGAGAGTGTTTGCAAGAACAAGCCCACAGGCCAGCGGTGCGCCGTTTGTTGGAGGCGCTGGGCGAAGAAGTGGAAGATGTCATACGTGTGGGGGACTGGGTGCATTGCAGCCTTGGAAAGGGTTGCATTGAACAGATTGAAGACGTTGACACCTGTGCTCAAGTCAATTGGTGTGCGGGACAACGTAGCCATTATCGCCTTATTATCACTTTGCGCTCTCGCGAGGTTGTTGAAACGGTGACGCTTGATCTGGCATCGGGGTCCGCCAAGTTCTTGCATCCCGGCCTAGTTCGTGTTTGTACCGAGTGTGAAGTATTCTCGACGCAGAATAAGGACAATCTAATACGGCACTTTGAAGAGGTCCATCCCCCGCGAACCAAAAAAGAGGCCAAAAACCGTGGTAGAAAGTTCGTGAAATACTATCGTGAGGAGGAGACATCGATTCCACTACGTTTCTTGGAGTTTTCCTCTGAGGAGCCTCCTGACCAATGAGCGTGATTTCTACTATCGAATGCACTTGAGAAAGAAAAGAGGTTGAATTATGACCCTACCACTCCATCCCTTGCAAACAACTGCTCTAATCCGAGACAGCTACCTGCGCTATCTGAAAACCATCTATCCCTTCCAAGAACGAGATCTGCGCGATCAGTTCTGGCGGGCGCTGGAAACGCCCCATCTGCTGGTCAAAGGCCCGTTGTTAGAGGCTTCCCCTCCTTTCAAAAACGGGCGTAGCATTGTGGAATTGATGGATGCTGGTGTGCTGCATCCAGGGTTCCGCGCGCTGTGCTCGGATGCGCTGCCCTTGGAACGTCCTCTGTACCTGCACCAAGAGCAAGGCGTGGATAAGGCGGTGCGCAGCGGACGCAACGTCATCATTGCCACCGGTACAGGCAGTGGCAAGACAGAGACGTTTCTCATCCCCGTTCTGGATCACCTACTGCGCGAGAATGAGGCCGATACACTGGAGCGACCTGGCGTGCGGGCGCTGCTCCTCTATCCGATGAATGCGCTGGCTAACGATCAGCTCAAACGGCTGCGCAAGTTGCTGCATGATTTTCCAGCCATTACTTTTGGACGTTACACCGGCGAGACGAAGGAAACGGAAAGTGAAGCAGAAACCGCCTTCCGAGACCAGTTTCCCCACGAACCTCGGTTGGACAACGAATTGATCAGCCGGGAACGCATGCGCGCAGAGCCGCCCCACATCTTGCTCACCAACTATGCCATGCTGGAGTACTTGCTCCTTCGCCCTCAAGATTGCGAATTTTTCGACGGCGAGACAGGACAACACTGGCGTTTTATCGTGCTGGACGAGGCTCACGTCTACGACGGCGCTTCTGGCATCGAGATTGCTATGCTGCTCCGTCGCTTGAAGGACCGTGTGGTCCGTAGCGGGCTGGGGCGCTTGCGTTGCATCGCCACCAGCGCCACCCTGGGCCGAGGGCGAGAGGACTTTCCTGCGGTGACCGGTTTTGCCGCCGAGATCTTTGGCGAGCGCTTCGAATGGGTGAATGGCGACTCCGAACGACAAGATGTGGTGACAGCGACACGTCTTCCGATGACGGCAATGGGCGCGCCGTGGGGGGAGGGTACACCTGAACTCTATGCGGCGTTACAGCGGGCTTTGCCCTTTGACGATACAGTGTCTCACAATGCGGTGGATGCGTTGGTTGAAGTGACCGCTCAACATGGTGTGCCTACGAGCACTGTCGAGGATGCGCGACAGAACGCGGCTCAGGCCCAAGGGCGACAGATCGCTAATCGTTTTTTGTACTTTTTGCTGCGCGGCGACGAGCGCTTACGCGTACTTCAAGATCAGCTGGCCCAGGAGCCGCATTTTCTGCGTGATCTGGCCCCTACTCTTTTTCCCGGTCGAGAGGATGCAGACGAGCGGCTGATCAACCTGGTTAACCTGGCCGTACGTGCCAGATTGGGCCCTGATAGCCTTTCTCTGTTGCCGGCCCGTTACCACGTCTTTGCGAGGGCGCTGGAGGGGGCTTTTGCCTGTCTCAATGTTGCTGCACACGGGGAGGCAAAGGATGGTCCACCGCGTCTGTTTCTGACCCGCCGAGAACAGTGTCCGCACTGTGGGGCTCAGGTTATCGAATTGGCTACCTGCGTACGGTGTGGCGCGACCTACGTTGTGGGCCGCCTGGTGCAGAGCCAAGATGGCGAGCAGCTGCTATACCTGCGCCACCTGACAGGCCAATCAAATGATGTATACGGTGAGAAGGCGTACTTCTTATTGGCAGATCAGATCGTTGGATTGGACGAGGACGAAGCAGTTGCAGCCGGTGAAGATCTGGATACGATTGATAAAGACGAGTGTGAGTCTTACACTTTCTGCATGAGTTGTGGCGCTGTTGCGCCAGGCATTGGAGCTAGTACAGGATGTGACTGCGAGCCATCTGTTCCGAGGGTGAACCTGTGGCAGGTAGACCTCCAGGACAAATCTGAGTTACGCCACTGTGTCTCCTGTGGCGCGCGCAGTAACAGTGGAATCATCTATCGCTTTCTGACTGGCCAGGATGCCCCGGTCAGCGTACTAGCCACGGCGCTGTACCAGACCTTACCCGCCTCGAGCGATGAAGAGATGGAGGACTTGCCCGGACAGGGACGCAAGCTGCTGGCCTTTTCCGACAGCCGGCAGGATGCGGCCTTTTTTGCTCCCTATCTGGAGCGCACTTACCAACATGTCCTGCGCCGCCGCCTGATTCTCAAGACATTGCTCAAAGACCCTGCTGGGCGCGAGGGGCGCTTACGATTGCAAGACTTGGTCGGGCGATTGCAGCGTCAGGCTGAGGATGCCGGACTTTTCACGCAGCGTCAGAGCTATGATGAACGCCAACAGTTGATGGCTACCTGGCTGATGCAGGAACTGATTGCCTGGGATCGCCGCATCAGCCTGGAGGGACTGGGACTGCTCAAGTTCCGCCTGGTGCGTCCCGAGCGATGGCGACCACCCCAACCGCTTTTGGAGCCTCCCTGGAGTCTGACCCCAGATGAAGCGTGGCAACTGTTGGCGTTGCTCCTGGACACCCTGCGCCATCAGGGTGCGGTCACTTACCCAGACAACGTGGACCCACGCAGTGAAGCGTTTGCCCCACGCAATCGAGAGCTGTTCATGCGCGGGGAGAGGGCCGACGCCAGGAATGGCATCTTTAGTTGGATCCCAACGCGAGGGAACAACCGGCGCCTGGACATCTTAAACCGCCTGTTGGCACGCTCCACGGATTTATTGGAGGAAGAACGTCGGGCGCTAGCTACCGATACGTTGAAGGGGATCTGGCATCGTTTGACCGACTCTCGTTCGGTGTGGCGTGAGCATCTGCCCAGTGAGAACCGGCGGCGGGTGGGTGTGATCCATCGCCTCAGTCACCACTTTTGGGAGATGATGCCGCTCATCGAGACTACTGAGACTGTCTACCGGTGCAGCCGTTGTAGAAACGTCGCTCACATCAACGTACGTGGTGTCTGTCCCGGTTATCGGTGCGATGGTACCCTGGAACCAGTAGATGAGGCTGCGCCAGGTTGGGTGCAGAACCACTATCGCCACCTGTATCGATTCCTCGACCCCATTCCCCTCAGCGCAGAGGAACACACGGCCCAATGGACCAGCACAGCGGCTGCGACCATACAGGACCGTTTCGTGAACGGCGAATTGAACGCGCTCAGTTGTTCCACCACCTTTGAATTAGGCGTAGATGTGGGTGAGTTACAGGCTGTGTTGATGCGCAACGTCCCACCGACGACGGCCAACTATGTGCAGCGCGCTGGACGCGCCGGACGACGCACCGACTCGGCTGCCTTTGCCCTCGCCTACGCTCAGCGTCGGTCTCATGACCTCACCCATTATGCTCACCCTGAGCGCATCGTCGCCGGACGCATTCGCCCGCCGGCAGTAGTGGTCACCAATGAAAAGATCGTGCGCCGTCATGCTCATTCGGTGCTATTTGCGGCTTTCTTTCGCTGGGCCGCCCAGGAGCGCGGTAGACACTTTCGCAACGTCGGTGCTTTTTTTGAACCGGAGGAGCCCGGCCCAACAGGGCCGGAATTGCTTCGGGAATACGTCGAGGGGCGTCCACTAGAGGTACAGCAGGCACTGTACCGCATCGTCCCTGAGGAGTTACAGGACGAACTGGGTATTGCCGATTGGGGGTGGTTGCCCGACTTGTGGAGTGAAGATGGCGGTGGTATCCTGGATCGGGTGATCCAAGAGGTAACGGACGACCTGGACTTGCTATGTCGGCTGGTGGATGAGGCGGTCAACGAGCGTACCCGTGCCGGCCTCGGAAGAGCCATGCACTTCCGAGGAGTGATTCAGACGGTGCGTGGCCGCAACTTGCTCGGTTTCCTGGGTTCCCGCAACGTACTGCCCAAGTATGGCTTTCCTGTTGATGTCGTCGAACTCAGAACGAACCATCTGCCGGTGGATGTGGCCAGGCGCATCGAGTTGCAGCGTGACCTGCGTATTGCCATTTCCGAATATGCCCCAGGCGGAGAGGTTGTGGCTGCCAAACACATTTGGATCAGTGGAGGGATCAACAAACAGCCCAATCGAGATTGGCAAGTTTACCACTATGCCGTCTGTCCGGAATGTGGACGCTTTCATCGTTCGTTGTCTCGTATCGAGGGCCCCTGCACTGTTTGTGGAGGCAACCTGTTCGGCTGGCCAAAGCGGTATGGTGCATTCATCATCCCTGAGTTTGGATTCATCGTGGGAGATCATCCAAGGTCTTCGGGAGAGGCCCGACCGCAACGCCTCTACTCTTCACGAGTCTACTTTGCTGAATACGCTACGCCGGAGGTGGAAGGTACACCCTCCGAGCCACCCTTTGAGGAAGCGACGGGTCTTTCCAGCGCACGAGTGCAGGTGTGGCAACGCTACTCGCGCTATGGCAAGCTGGCCCTGGTGAACTCGGGGCGATTCAACCGAGGCTTTCGCGTCTGCGAGACCTGCGGCTTTGCCCAGCCTGCGCCCGACCAGCCCACAGGGCGACGTCAGCGCTCCTCACACACCCATCAGAACCCTCGCACAGGGCGGGATTGTCGGGGGCGACTTGCCACCTATCATCTGGGACACGAGTTCCTCACCGATGTCTTGGAGTTGCGTCTTGCAGGTCTTTTAGCATCAAGGGTCGATTATGAACTGTGGCTTTCGGTGCTCTACGCTGTGCTGGAAGGGGCTAGCGAGACCCTCGACATCCGGCGGGATGACTTGGACGGCACCCTCTATCGCTACAGCGCGGACATCGCACCGGCTCTGGTGCTCTATGACAACGTCCCAGGAGGTGCCGGTCACGTCCGCCGCGTTGCCGACGAACTGACGGACGTGTTCTTGACTGCTTGGAAACGTGTGGATGGATGTGAGTGTGGCGAAGAGACCAGTTGCTACGAGTGCTTGCGAAACTTTCGCAACCAACCCTTCCACGATCTGTTGAAACGGGGTCTGACGCGCGATTTCTTGTCCAGTATGTTACAAGCTGCAGACATTTCGAAAGAGTAAGGCTTGATATGGCTCAAATGTATCCTCAACCGATGCGCCCAGACACGCGCAGCCACGCTGAGCGCAAACTGTATGCAGCATTCCAGAACCAGTTACCAGACGACTTGGTCGTCTTTCACTCTGTCTGGTGGCAGGTACGGGATACAACGACAGGTGTGCGCGATGGAGAGGCAGACTTTGTCATCGCCCACCCCAACTTTGGCATTCTCCTGGTAGAGGTCAAGGGTGGACGTATCCGCTATGATGGGCGGACGGGACAGTGGTTCAGCAACGAAAACAGTATCAAGGATCCTTTCAAACAGGGTCGGGAGAGCAAATACAGTTTATTGGAGAAGCTGAAAGAACTTTCCTACTGGCGTGATCGCTGGATCACCGTGGGGTATGCAACTGCTTTTCCTGACGTGGCAGTCAAAGGCGACCTACGTCTTGATGCCCCGCGAGAGTTGATCCTCGATGCCTCCGATATGGCCGACCTGGCGGCTTGGGTGAATCGGGCGCTCCAGTATCTGCAAGGCCGAAGGCCAAACGACCATCCACTGGGGATGCGAGGGATCGAGGAGCTAATTGTCTTCTTGAGCCCATCGTGGGACCTGAAACCCTTGTTATCCACAGAGATCGAGGAAGAAAGGCGAGAACTTGTCCGGTTGACCGAAGAACAATTCATTATGCTGGACTTTTTGGGCCGCCATCGACGAGTGGCTATTGGCGGTTGCGCGGGCTCTGGCAAAACGACTCTAGCTGTCGAAAAGGGAAGACGCTTGGCCGAGCAGGGATTCCGCGTCCTACTCACTTGCTTCAACGTCAACCTAGCTGAGTTTATGGCTGGTGAGGAGACGTTGCCCAGGCAGCTTGACGTAGTTAACTTTCACAAACTGGCTCAAGACCTTGTCCGCAAGGCGAATTTGACCTACTCTGGTCCTCGTGATGACCATTACTTTGACGATGTTCTGCCTGAGTTGATGATGGAGGCCCTAGACCGATTGGGAACACAGTACGATGCCGTCATCGTAGACGAAGGCCAGGATTTCCGTGACAACTGGTGGGTGCCGCTCCAGTGTCTCTTGCACGATCCCGACCAGTCCATCTTTTACATCTTTTTCGACGACAATCAGAATCTCTACCGCACGGCGCAGACTATCCCTATGGAACTCGCGCCCTTTCCTTTGACCCGTAACTGCCGCAATACGCAGTCCATCCATCAGGTGGTGATGCAATTCTACCAATCGGATCAGACGCCGCTAGCGCAGGGACCCTTTGGACGGCCGGTAGAAGTTCACACTTATGACAATATGAGTGGACTCAAGCGTGCTCTGCGTCAAGTACTGCATCGGTTGGTCGTAGAAGAAAATGTGTTTTCCGAAGACATTGTGATACTAACGCCCAAGAGTCGACAGCGCAGCGATTTGTGGCGGCTGGGTATGCTGGGAAACTTTCGGCTTACCGATCAGTGGTCCGTCGGCAGTGGTGAGGTATTCTGTTCAACAATCCATTCTTTCAAAGGCCTTGAAAGTCCCATCGTCATCTTGGCAGAGATCGAGCCCTATGCCGCTCAAGACCCAGAACCTATTCTCTACGTGGGATGCTCCCGAGCGTGCAACCACTTGATTGTAATGGCCTCGACCCACCTGTCGGAAGATGTAAAGCAAAGGCTAACCTTGAGTCAGACCAGCAAACCGGCTTCGGTATGCTAATCAAGGAGAGGCATATTTAATGCCCAATTGGCGCGACTATATCCTGCAACACTTCCGCAAACCGGTCCACCGGCTGACCCTGGTAGCCGACCCAGATGGTCTCATGCTGGAGGAAGAGCTACTGGCTTCCATCCGGCAGAACGGCTTTGACCTGCTTCCCTTTGAGGATCCCATCGCCTTCCGCTACGCCTACGAGTCCGGCTACCGCCAACACTGGGACGAGGGACATGATACCGATCTGGTCGTGATCCTGCGGTCATCCAGCGCCAGCCTGCATTCGTTGCCTTACGACCTACTACAAACTGGTCGTATGCTCACCTTCACCTTGCCCGATCTCTTCCCCAAATTGAGCTATCCGGTGGTCAGTGATTTGGACCTCGTCTATCTCCAACCGCTTTACAAAGTATATCAGCAGTACGCCGGACCAGAGATGGGGGATCAAGCCAGTGCAGTGTTTGTGCTCAAGCATATCTTTGGAATTGTACCAGACGTGATCAAAACGCCATCTGCCTTGCTCAAGCTGTTGTTGTCGCGTCACGCGCGAGGGGAACGAGTGCCGCTTCGCCTCGACACGCTACTGTTCGAGTCGCTCCGTCGGAACCACGTTTGCGATCACTGGCCGCTGAGAATGCTGTTGCGTAGCAAGACCGATTTCTTCGCTTTCCTGCAAGAGCAGTGGGTCAGCTACCTGGCAGCCCAACAGCCGGCCGGGATCTCGGTCCGAGAAGGAGGGGCCACCTATGATGTTGGCGATCTCTTGCCCTTCGACGAACCAGACGTTCGCACCTACGTGAACACCTTGTTCCTGGAGGGGAAACTGAAGCCAGTCTCCCTGCCTGAGGACTGGACCATCGAAGAATGGGCCCAGATCGGCGTCGAGCTTGACGAGGGGACGTTTGAGTTACGACGCTTTGCGGGATTATTGGAACATCTGGAACGGGAGTTTCCTGCCGCCAATGCAACCCACAGAGATTGGATGGAATTTGCAGGCCAGTGGGCCGAATTGACAGTATTGCGCCATCGGAGCGCTCCCGATTTGAGCACAGAAGTAAGCGACTGGTATGAGGCTTTGCACCTCAGGATGGAACAGCGGTTCGCCGATTGGATGGTAACGTGCTATCACACGCTGCATAGTTTGCCCTTTTTACCCGCGCCAGTGATGGTACACCGCATCGCTGACTATATGGCTACCCATCGCAGCCAACGACCCGAATCTCGTCTGGCGTTGGTGGTGGTGGATGGGTTGGCGTTGGATCAAT
>Ga0180433_10004060_pt1 | contig 20855 bp, 21 predicted proteins | sample SS_ome_8_FD_132980 | JGI IMG/M metagenome (GOLD analysis project Ga0180433, IMG submission 132980) | Hypersaline lake sediment archaeal communities from the Salton Sea, California, USA - SS_1_D_1 metaG | ecosystem: Environmental > Aquatic > Non-marine Saline and Alkaline > Hypersaline >... | reverse complement strand
GCTCGCACCCTGATGAACTGGAGATCGCTAAGGACATGAAGTGGCTTCCGCGCTTACGTGATGGGGAAGTTGCGATGTCGACCGGGCTGTACGTCATGGATAGGAGGACTCGCATGCGACTAGCCAGCAAACACACGGAAGGGGAAGTCAAGACTGCATAGTGCCTTGCGAAGGTGATCGATATCGCGTAGCAGTATCGCCAGGCGGAGGAACTCGAGAGGTTCAAGGAGGTTGGACACGTGGAGACACGAATTCTTGGGAAAACGGGATGGGAAGTCGGTGTCATAGGACTGGGCGCCTGGAACATCGGTGGCCAGTGGGGGGAAGTAACAGAAGGAGACGCCTTAGCCACGATCCATGCAGCTCTCGAGGGGGGCGTCAACCTAATCGATACCGCCGATGCATATGGTATCCCTCCTGGGCGGTGTGAGGAATTGGTGGGCAAGGCGATACGGAGCTGGAAACAGAATGTGATAGTGTGCACGAAAGTAGGAGAATACGCCGAGCGCTATGGACATCCGCTCAGCTACCGAACACCCTTGCACGTCACCCTCTGCTGTGAAGCAAGCCTAAGACGACTTGGTGTCGATGCAATTGACCTGTACTTGTGCCACATTGGCTACTTGGACAACCCGTCGATCTTCTTGGAGGCGTTTTCGGAGCTCAAGAAGGCGGGGAAGATCCGTGAATACGGCATATCCGCTCACTATCCGGAAGTCGTGGAGCGATTCAATAAGGAAGATGCATGCGCTGTAGTCGAGCTAGACTACAGTATTATCAATCGCAGGCATGAGAGAGAACTCCTACCATATTGCCTGGAACACAATATCGGCACGATTGTACGAGGCGCATTGCGAAGAGGGATTCTCAGCGGGAAGTATCAATCCGATACGCGTTTCTCTGATTCCGTTCGGAAGGTTTGGAACTCAGGAAGAGGGCGTGACACCTATCTGAGAATGTTGGACATTGTCGAGCAGCTACGCTTCCTGGAGAGCACCGAGCGCAGTATGGCCAACGCTGCACTTCAGTTTGTATTAGCGAACCCAGCTGTCAGTGTCGTACTGGCTGGAGCGAAGACACCTGAGCAAGCGAAGTCGAATGCACTGGCCAGCGGAGGACGACTCTCCGCCGAAGAGCTCGCCAAGATCGGTTCTGTCGTCCGTGAAATGGAGGCAATCGTGCTTGATCACTGATTGGCACCTCCGTAGGTATTGCCCAGCGACTCGCCCCAATGATGCAAGGATAAGCCTGCAATAAGGAAGGAGTGAAGGCCGTGACTTCAAAGAAGAACATCGTAATCATCAGCCTCGATGAAGTGAGACCTGATCACTTGGGCTGCTACGGCTACGATCTCGCGAAGACCCCAGCGATTGATCGCATCGCAGGGGAGGGAATCCGTTTCTCAACTTGTATCTCCGCGTCAGACTTCACTCCCGTCGCTTTGAGTTCTGTCATCAGTGGGCTGTACCCAAACAAGCATGGCTTTCGCGATGCGTACTCCCGATTCAGAGCAACGACACTTGCTGAGATCCTGATGCGACATGGCTACAGGACTGCAGCGTTTGTCGGCAACAATCTCCTTTCTAATGAGGCTGGACACTCGAGAGGGTTCCAGCACTGGCGCGAAGCCACAGACGATACGGCTTGGGATATCGCTCAGTATGACGAGAGAGCACCAAAAGTCTGTATCGGGTATTACTGGGTCGATGACTTCTTCCTATGGCTGAAACGGAACTATGATGTGCCCTTCTTCTTGTGGGGGCATCTTCTTGAGACGCACGAGGGCTCAGAAGGGATGCTCCTGAGCCGCCATCTCATCAGTGAGGGCGTGATGTCAGAATTCGGGTACTACGATGCGAAGATCGCAATGGCCGACCAGGTTCTGATTGGTCCCCTCCTGCACGCATTGAGCGAACTGGGAATTGCGGAGAACACGATCGTGGTGGTGATGAGTGACCACGGGACGAATCTTGGTGAGCACTCCGCAGACCCAATCCCGTGGAGGAGCAGCGGGAAGACCTACCCACAGCATACGACGCTCTATGATCATGATCTCAGAGCAGTGCTCATCTTCAGGGGACCTGGCATTGAAGGCCGGGGGGATGAAATCCGAGGCCTTGTAAGGTCCATTGACATAGCTCCAACGCTGCTGGATCTCGTGGGAATCGCAAGACCATCAGAGGGACATCCGTTCGACGGGCAGAGCCTCTTGCAGACAATCCAAGAGGGTTCAGTTGTTGGCCGTACAGCGTACGCGGAGGACTTGTTTGAGCCCAGAGGGAGAGGCGCCCTCCAAGCCTGGAGAACGGAGAGGTTCAAGTACATCAGGAATCTGACCCTTGGAACCGAGGAGTACTATGACCTCGGTAGCGATCCCGCAGAACAAGAGAACATAGTCAGCACGATTGACGAGGATTCGCTCAGAAGCGTACGCAGCACCCTGAACCGACTGCTGGAGAGCGCCGCTGAGCCGGAGCCGAATCGGCATGTTCGATTGTAGCGGAGGTAATGGCTGTATCGTCGCACGCGTGCCCAATCGCCCGGCTACCGAGATCCTTTCATGGGCGTGCAGAAGCGTGTCTTCAATTCAGTAGGCAAGGAGGTGGTACTGCATGAGTTCGGTTGGGTGTGCAATCCCCGGAATGCAGTTGCTGAGTGAGGAGCATTGCCGTTTGATACACAGTTCATCACTTGAGATCCTTCGTCGCACAGGGGTTGAGGTATATGGCTCCGAGGCTCTGAAGCTGTTGAGGCAGACTGGGGGAGCCCTCATCAGGGACCATCACGTTCACCTCGAACCGGCTCTTGTCGAGTGGGCGGTGGCCCAAGCCCCCTCACGCATTGTCCTATGTGAGCGTTCGAGCGACAGGCCTTCTGCCCGACTTGAAGGGCGAGAGGTAGTCTTTGGTACAGGTTCAGACTGTCTCACGTACCTCGATCCGCGCTCGGGGGTACGCCGCCCGTTCACGCACGCAGATGTTGAAGACTGTATCAGGGTTGTCGATGCTCTGGACGAACTCCAGTTCTGCATGTCCATGGGTATCCCGCGGGAGCTCGGAGAATCACTGTATCGCGTCCAGTTTGCAGCTATGCTGAGAAACACCCGCAAACCCATCGTCTTTGTCTGCAATGACAGGACGGACTGCGAGGCAATCGTCGCCATGGCATCAGCCGCCGCTGGTGGAATCGCAAGCCTCCGGAATAGCCCAAGCATCCTCTTATACAGTGAGCCCTCGTCTCCCTTACGACACTCACGCACAGCAGTCGAGAAGCTGCTTTACATGGCTGAGCAGTCACTTCCAGTAGTACACTCACCAGCTCCAGTTCAGGGTGGTACTGCTCCGGTGACCCTTTCAGGAGCCCTTGCCATGGCGAATGCAGAGGTACTCTCCGGGCTCGTGCTCCATCAACTGAAACGGAAAGGTTCTCCTTTTGTCTATGGATGTGGAATGCACCAATTAGATATGAAGACACTAGTGAGTGTGTACACATCTCCTGAATTTCTGCTGGCGCGTGCAGCAACCGCCGAGATGGGGCGCTTCTACGGGCTTCCAACGTGGGGCTATGCTGGGGATGCGAATAGCTGCGTAGTTGATCAGCAAGCCGCGAGTGAAGCAACGTTCTCCATCCTGACTGCATTGCTTGCCGGGAGCAACCTAACCCATGATGTTGGGTATCTGGAAAGCGGGAAGACAACTTCCCCGGAGATGATGATCCTGTGCAACGAGATCATCACAATGGCACGGACCTTCATGAGAGGGATATCCTTCGAACCTGAGATGTTAGCGCTCGATATCATCCATGAAGTAGGTTCCCATGGCAACTTTCTTACTTCACAGCATACACTGCATCATTATCGGAAGCTGTGGATGCCAGACCTGTTCACGCGGGTAGACGGCGAGACATGGACAACGAGAGGGACCACAATGAGCGAGTCTATACGGGATAGGACGCTGGCAGTGCTTGAAGAGCATCGCCCGCCTGAGCTTTCGCAAGAAGCAGACGACGAGATCAAGTACATCCTGCAAGCCAGTGCGGAGCAGGCTCGGAAGCCCGGATGCGAGGGCCAAAAGGAAAACCACAACTAGGGCTCCTCCCCACACTAAGGGGCCTGTAGCGGGGACTGCGGCTTGCTCAGGAGGTCAGTATTCAGCAAGAATCTTGGCACTCGCCCGCTGAATGCATCGACGATATTCTGAATAGCGGTGAGCAGCATTCTCTCGAAGGCTTCTAGAGTCGCAGCTCCCTTGTGCGGAGTCAGGACAACATTCGCCATGTCTAGCAAGGGGTTGCCACGGGGTATTGGCTCGCATTCGAAGACATCGAGACCCGCTCCGCCAAGCCTCTTCGACTGCAGTGCCGTTATCAAGGCTTGTTCGTCAACTACAGATCCCCTTGCTGTGTTGATGACCTTCGCTGTTCTTTTCATCAGCCCCAGCTCGCGCTCGCCTATCAAGTGGTACGTTTCATCTGTCAGCGGAGTGGAGATTGACACAATGTCCGCTCTTGCCAGCAGCTCATCCAGGGGGACGCAGCACGCCCCTACGTCCAAGGCCTTCTGAAAGGCGACGAATGGGTCATATACTAGAACGGTCATGTTGAATGCCGCTTGTGCTTTCTTGGCGATCAAGGCTCCGATGGATCCCAAGCCAATCTGGCCAAGTGTCTTCCCCCAGAGCTCATCTCCCCAGTACTGATCCCAGAGCCATTCCCCCTGGCGTGTCCTCCGATCCATGTCCAGTAGTTTCTTCGTGCAAGCCAGCATCAAAGCAATCGCATGTTCAGCAACTGACTCTGCCATGACGCCCGGCGTGTTCGTGACCAAGACACCATGATCCGTCGCTGATTCCACGTCCACGTTGTCATAGCCCGCCCCATTGACTGAGATGATCTTGAGTCGTGTTGCTCGTCTGAAGAACTCGCGATCGCAGTCATCGGAGCCACCAGTAACTAAGGCATCATAGGTCGGTATCCGCTCGAGGAGCTCAGTACGAGCCAGTCCTTGCTGCATGTCAAGTTCGCCTAGTCCCCGGAGCATCTCTCGCGCTCTCTCCAGTGGGCGCCCGCGCTCATCGATTGTGACTAGAACGGTCCGTGGAACCACTTCTTGCCCATCGTTATGTGGCATCTCCGCTCCTAGTGTCTATGTGGATACGATAAGCTTCTTCAACTTGCCGCCATTGGTTCTCATCCAGTTGTGAAGGATGACCAGGTCGGTTCCGATGCAGAAATGGCGGATGCCGAAATCGAGCCACTCCTCCAGAACCGAAGTGTCATCTAGATCTCGTAGCTCGACCCTCGGCGTGACCCCCATTCGCATTGCTGTTCGATAGACGTCCTTCTGAACTGCAAGTACTTCGGGGCTCACCCGTCGTTTCCATACTTCGCCTACACTCAGTGAGTAGTCGCCCGGACCAAATTGCACCATGTCAATTCCTTCGACAGATAGAATCGCCTCGAGATCTTCTATCGACTCTCGTTTCTCTATCATGATGGCAACGATTGCCTCGTTCATACTCGCAATCCACTCGGCTGAACCGGATTCCATGAAGTACCCGACATTCCTGCGCTGTGAGAAGCCATGCACGCCTTTGGTGGTCGGGGTCTCCGCGCGCACTGCTCGTACACAAGCTTGAGCATCTTCGACCGACCGGACATCTGCAAACAAGACATTCTGGAAGCCAGCCCCGAGCCCTCTCTGTGCAAGATACGTTCTGGGTTCTTGATCCACCTTGATCATCGATGACAGTCCGACAACCTCTGTTGCACGGGCCATGTTCTCGAGATCATAGAGATCATAGGGGGCATATTCAGCAGTGAATTCCACATAATCGATAATGCCGGCAAATCCAATGGCTTCGATGACTCTCGGGTTAGTTATGTGTATATGTGTACCGATCGAGGGTTTACCATCGCGCAGCAAACTCCTGAGTCTGTTCTCCCGCATTGCTCACATCCTTTCAAGACGATTGCCAGTAGATCACCGCCCTTGCACCTTCGGCCAGGAGCAAGAGCGCTACACGCGTCTCTTTCTCGGCAATCGGTCTCCCCCTTGGTGCCTGCTTCTTTCAACCCCTGCCTTGTGCATCTCAGGCCCGAGCTACTGGCCATCCATCCGAACACCTCTCCGAGGTTGCCTTCCCGCGCTCAAGCCAGCAGACTCTATTTGGGCGAGGGCTCGGGTAACCGCTCAGCGTCCTTTATCGCTCGCTGAAGTCGATCGAGGCGCACCTCCTTCTCATTGACGAATCGCTCGATGCCCGTGAGCAGCCAATCGCCGGATATGTGAGCCTCATCTAGAACTTCGGAGAGCGTTCCGCCAGTTCGCCAGCGATTGTCCCAATCAGACGACATCGCGTATTCCTTCGCAATGCAATTGAACAGCCAATCGGTCGCTAGGATGCGTGCCTGCGATGTGATAACAGTGGAGTCAAGGCAATCCGAAGGACTAAGAGTAGACTCTCGATACGATGCTGGTTGACGTGTGAAGAGTTCATGGCTTGCTGCATAGACCAACTTGACATTGAGACGGCGTGCCTCCAGTGTTGGCAGAATCTCCAGCACGTTGGACATTGCACTGGTCCCTTGGATAATGATCGTGCCTCCTCGTGGTTCGTCTGGTAAGTAGTCTCGGATGACGTAAGCCCCTCGTGCTGCCTCGAAGTGCGCTGGCAGACCGAGGTGTGACCTGTTTGGCACCTCTATCGGCGGCCGCGTTAAGTGGAGAGCTACAATGGGCACATCCACTGCCAGGGCTGCTCCGAGGAGTACTGGAACCTCATTGTGCTCCCAAGGGTGGAGGTTGATGATCTGCCCCTCGGGGAAGAGCTGTGTGACTCCAGGAGAGAAGATACCGAAGTGTGTCCGGCTGTCATCGGCCGTTTCCGGGCCTGAGTGACCAACCACCCAGATCACCTTTCCGACCTTGAAGTCACAATCCTGCGCAAGTTGACTGAAGAGCCTAAACATCCCGTACTTGAGATACGAGAAGGACCCATAGGTGGAGCACGTTCCCCAGAACCCCTGGAACTCACTGTACGGATCCTTCGAGAAGTTCAGGGATGCAACGCCGGTCATTATTCCAGCGTTCACGAACTCCGTGATCCCCTGCGGTAGAAGAACCCCGGACGGTAATCCGAAGCGTTCATACCACCCATAGCCCGGAGTGCTCCCATGCCCCTTCGCGAACCCCGCGATGTTGGTTGACTCAGCAAGATCTGCCGATGCTGCAAGGATCAGCGGGCGATCGTATTCCCGACGGCCAAGTGCGTTAACCCAAGCGCCCCACTTCGCAAGTGCAGCTCGGTTAGCGATCCTCACCCCCGGTGCTGCAAACAGCTCACTCGGATAGTGCCTGAAATCGTACAGTCGCTCGTCCGCGAAGGGGTTTCTGGAATCCGACAGCTCGAACGAAGGGGTTGCCTGAGGTACGAGCTCAGCAATCTCGACCAGCCGATCAGCCAGATAGTCGACTAGTTCTTGGTCGCGGCGGAGGACCTCGATGATTGACTCTGTGTTCTCACGAAACTCCCTTTGAATATCTTCTTCATTCTGTGCAGTGCGATCTTCTGTGCCTCGAAACGACACGCCGTATTTCTCAGAGAACACGCGTTTCGTCTCCCAGAACAACTCGCAGTTCATTTCGTGCGGCGCACCGTGAGAGGCGGAGTCATACTTCAAGTAGCCGCGTCCCTTGCGGGTCTTGAACCATACCATTGTCGGGGCACTGCTTGGCCTCGTTGGGGCTCTGATACCCGCGAGGACCAGAGCAAGAGATTCCCATGAGGAGCCTTTCTCCGTTCCCGAAACGTGCCAGCCGTGTCCCTCGAACCAGTCACGTGGGGTTCCGTAGACCACATCACTTACGCGATGTTCATCGATTCCGTAGTCGTTCCAATCGACCAGGACAACCAAGTTATCCAGAGCCAACCCCCATGCTGAGTTCATGGCTTCGTGGTTCGCTCCTGGGGTCAGGCCGCCTTCCCCTTCCATTGCGAACACTTTGACTTCGCCAGCTCCCGCACGCTTCAGCGCAAGTGCTTCTCCAATTGCTGCGGCAATCCCATGCCCAGACGGCCCAGTGTTGAACTTCAGGAACAGCGTCTTGCCCTTCATCTCGGCGTGTCCCGATAGCCCACCGCGACGGCGAAAGAGAAGCAAATCCTCCCAGATCAGTGTTCGCTCAGGAGGCGGAAGGCGATACCGCTCATCGCCGGTTTGTGCGAATTTCAACCGCATTGCCTCGTTCAGCACAGCCAACGTGCAATAGACAAGCGGCACTGTGTGCCCCGCTGACAGGATGAACCGGTCAGCGAAGCGCGCTTCAGGTGCGCGGATGTCCCACCGCATGGCTCCGCCAAGCAGAAGCACGAGGAATGCTGGAACCTTGGACCGTGATCCGCCTGGATGACCGCTCTGGCGGTAGTTCAATACGACATCGATAAGGTTGTCAACGATGTCTTTGGACTTCTCCCAGAACCGATACTCCGCCGAAGGACTTCGATTGGGTTCACGTCGACGTCGGGGCGCCATTATGGTTCCCTAGTACTAAGCCATGCTGTGTGAACGTCCCTGGTATAAGCTACCCCTCGACGTGGAGATGCGACGGCATCCGCAGACGTCCAGTCTTTCTGCGACGACCACACAAGTAACTGCCGATGGCTTTTCCATCCATCACTTGTAACCAGCCACCCCATACTTCCTCCTCAATGACTCTACAAACAAGACTTCAGAGGCCTCGATATTGGCCAGACCGACATCCGGCCCCACAGCCGAGATGAGTTGGAGAATCAGCTCATACCGATCATAGGCGTTGATCCCCGGAGTCCACGCACCCGGGATTTCAATCAGTATGCGGTCTGCTGGCGCTTCTTCCAGAAGAGGAGCAAGGATGTCCCTCTGCACCCCTTTGTCGTACAACTCTAGAGCTTCGACGAGAACCAGGTCTGCGCCCGCTCCTAGGCATCGATCGATGTCCGAAACCATCTCTGCTGCTGTCGTCTTGTCGCTCTTCGATCCGGTCTCCCCCAGCACTCTCATGCCGAAGTCCTCTCTCGCTCGCTTGATGAGTGCTGTCTTCTCCTCATGTGGGAGCGGCTCGAAGTTCTCGGATACCTCAACAACGCAGTATCCTGCTTCCATGCAGTGTCGCAGATACTGGTCTACTTGCCCTATACTCACTGCGTACTCCAGGAATCCACCTCCGGGGAATGGTTCGACTGCGTGCTGCTTGTATAGCGAAATCTTCTGCTTGAGCAAGGGTAGAGGGAGCAACCCGGAGATGCCAACTGCAATCTTCGCTAGGTCAACGAATTCCCCCGCCACCTCAAGATAGTCCGCTTGGGCACCTAGGCCCAGCCCCCAGTCAATCATCATTGTAAGCCCCGTTCTTCGAGGCTTCATGCTTCTCGCCAAGAGCGGAATCTTCGAAAACCCTCGCCTGCGGGTCTCTGCGCTATCGTTGGTTTGCCGAGCACTTTGTGATTCAGCCATATTCTTATCCGCTCCTTCGTACCTTCTTTGAAGCAGAGTCACTCAAGCCCGACTCCACTACGCGTACTACGCCCGAGCGGCCATCAGCGGGACGAACCCCGGTGGCCCCTAGTGCGTAGGCGGCCGCACATGCCACCAGGGATCTCCTTTATAGGTACCGCGAGTACCCCGGTACCAGACACAGAAGGTATGTTACCCTTCGTCGGAATCGCCCAGCTCCCGGCAAATCGTCTCCGCAAAGGCCTACGCGCCACGGAGCACCGGGAATCGCGCACCGACACATCAAGCGCTCTTCGCACAGGCGATCTCACTGTTTCCTGGTGGGACGAATCCGAACTCACCAAACCCCCAACCCTTTCTCGTCAGATCCAGGTACACCGTGGGTCCCGGCGTTTCTTGTTATGCCGTCTTGCTCTCCGTACTCAGGTTCAGATCGCATGCCACAAGCGTCGCCATGACAGTTTCGGGCGCTCACGCATTCTTACCCGCCGCATGATCACCTCCTGCCAGTCAACAACCGGGAGCCCCCTCTGGTCCGCTGGCAAGGCCAATTGCATCCATTATGCCATCCGTGGGATCATTTGTCTACCCGGATGGGCCTTCACGCCAGAAGTGCGACTTTGTCTCGGATGGCTGAACCTATCCGGCGCTCGATCTTGCCGCCGTGGCACTCATCATGGCCGGAATAGAGGATAGAGAGATCGCGAACGTGAAGGTCTTCGATAAGTCGCCTGGGATTGCGGGAGGCTGCTTTGCTAAGCAAATCTGGTCATGACAAGGAGAGTTAGATACTGCCCCGACGTGCACGCGAGGCGCACTGACGAGCAGTTCGGACAGTGTCCGAGAACGAGCGCGCGGCGAGAGTCTCAGTGGACGGTGATCGGTTCCATTGCGGCGAAGCCGAGCTGCAGCGCGGACATGCTACGTAAGTCGATACAGCAGGCTGAGACCGCTGTGGAACGATGTGGCAGACTGATGGGCTCAGATCGAGGAGTGGGAGTGGGAGAATCGGGAACTACAAGCGGGTGAACGAGACTCTTCGGGAAGCGCAGGCGTCTTGCCCCCAGGCGGAGCTCAGGCGCAGACTAAATGATGTTCCTGCTCATCGGTAAGAACCGTGGAACCTACGGGGTCGAGGCGATCTGCGCGATGCTGCTGATCGGCTCCACCTACTATGAGCTGAAAGCCCTTCAGGCAGATCCCTCTGGTCGGTAGAGCGAGCCTGATGCGGTACAGGGTCGTGCAGAGAGATTGCCCGAGTTCGGCACGAGAATCATGAAGCCCAGGGCGCTGCAAGTTGTGGAATCAGCTAAGGTGAGGGGACGTTGTCGTAGCGCTGTGGGGTCGAGCAATTGCCCACTAGCTTGGTCTCCAAGGCGCGCACGCGGACGCAAAAAAGAACCGAAGTCGACCATTCCCGACTATGTAGCGGCGCAACGGTCCGATCTGGTGCAGCGCGACTTGACTGCTGCTTGCCCAAACCAGCGGTGGGCGGCGGACCTAACCTACTTCGCAGTCTGGCTGGACTTCGTTCTCGCCGCCCTTGCGGTTGGTCATTCTGCGCAAGATCGCAGGCAAGCGCACTCATCGGCTCTTCGCAGCGATCTGGCATTGCATTCGCTGGATACAGCATTCGAAGTGGCAATCCCCCATGGGAAAGGTACCGCTGGACAGTGGAAGCTGACTGTGGCATAATGAGCGGATTGGTCTGGCCAGCGGGCCACAGTGATCCGGCCAGAGCTAGCTAGACGTGTTCTGTTAATGCTGGGCTGGGTTAAAGGGACCTGTGCGGGCACACGGCCCTCCCGCGCGAAGGAGTAAGTATGTTCGAGGGTGTAAACGCGGTCGTGACTACCCCCTTTGGCAAAACCGGCTCCCTTGACAAGGCTGCTCTTCGAGCCAAAGTCAAGTTTCTGATCCGCGGCGGAATACGGAGTGAGGACGGCCTCATTGTCGCTAACGGGTCGACAGGAGAGTGCTATGCACTAACAACCGAAGAGCAGAAATCCTTGTATGAGATTGTAATGGACGCAGTAGAAGGAGCAGACACACGGGTAATCCTCGGCAGCAGCTCGACTTCCACACGCACTGCCATAGAACTATCCAAGTATGCGCGGGATCTCGGCGCGGACGGCGTACTGAACCTCCCTCCATACTACTGGCCTCTCGATGAGCGGCAGCTGATGTACCACTACCAACTCCTCAACGATGCGGTGGACATTCCGATCATGGTCTACAACAACCCTGGCGTAACGCAAATCGACATCCACAACGACGTTCTTGAGATGATTTGCGAGCTTGCGAATGTCAAGGCTGTCAAAGACTGCACGAGAAGCCTACCGAAGATGGAAACACTGGTCCGATCGATTGGCGACCGGATTGAAGTGATTTGCGGGCGTGGCGAGTTCCACGAACCCTATGGATACATGATGGGCACAAGGGGGTTCGTCACGATCGTGGCCAACTGGGACCCTGAGACAGCAGTCATGCTACACAGGCTTGCAGTTGCAGGAGACTATGCCGCCTTCATCGAGATGAAGGAAGCACGGATATCCCCTGTCTTCGATTGGATGGCACAACTTCCCCTCTGTAAGCAAGTATCGCTGATCAAGCATATGGAGGTCAGGCTGGGCGTCTCGCGAAGCGAGGTTGTTAGGGCTCCCGCTCTGCCTTTGTCTACGGCTGAGAAGAGGATGCTAGAGAGCATTCTGGACAAGATGGGGTGGTATCCGTCCGAAAACTGAACGTATCCATCCGCGGGTTCTCGTATCAGTTTGTTGCCCGTTGGCTGGATTGCAACCGGAACGAATGCGACTCCGAAGAGGAGGTGATACCGCACGTTTCAGAGCCGTGAGCCAGTCCTGAGTTCAGCCAACATTTGTATAGGTCTAGAGGCTTGAGAGAAGGAGTAAGTAAGAGATGGAGAAACGATCAGTACGAATCACAGTTATCAAGCGTCTTGACAAACGTGCCATCTTGGACGAAGAGACGCTTCGATGTGCACCGACTGGGGATCCTAAGTGCCCGAAGTTTCAGGAGGGTGATACGTTTCTAGTAGAGGATCTGGGCAATCCAAGCCCTATCTTTCCTTGTCAGTGGGCCTATCATGACATCTTCAAAGAGGTGATGCATCTAGCGCTGGGAGGGCGGTTCTTCTGGATGAACCCGACGGACTCAATCGTGGTGTGCTGCACGGACGGCTTAAGGCCCGTCCTTTTCAAGCTTGAAGCTCTCTAGCACATCAAGGCACCTGTGCAGTAGCGTTTGTGATGCTGCGTCCAGAAGCTGGCGAAGAGCGGACACCGTCGAAAACGGAAGGGGTATCGAACAGCTCGTGAATGCTTGGCTGGACACCAATCCGGGATGGAGATACCGCTAGGATCGATGTGCTGTTTCTCTCGACTTCGGCAATCGAGATCCCTATGCGGATGCGGAGCGCGGGGCAAGGTACCAGTAGGCAGGCAGAAGCCGGTCAACGGCGAGAACTCAGCGCTTGTGCCAGCGGAGGTTCAGTATAGGGCGGGAGACACCACATTGTGAGATCCAAGCAGTCGGAAGCCTTAAGGGGGGATACTATGGAAGATCTCGTCCCAGCTCACGGAGGATCACTTACTCCTCTGATGGTTCGCCCTGAGGAGTGCGACGAGGCTACGAGACGTGCATCCACGCTACCGCAAGTACCTGTGTCTACAAAAGAAGCGGCCGATCTCATCATGTTGGCTACTGGCTCGTTTTCGCCGCTGGCTGGATTCATGAACCGGGACGACTACCTGTTAGTGGTTGACGACATGCGCCTCAGCACGGGGGTGATGTGGCCTATCCCAGTGACGCTCGCTGTCACGAAGAGACAGGCATCCTCAATACGCGTTGGCGACGAGGTTGCTCTCTCAGATCGTGAGACGAGTTTGCCTCTTGCGCTCATGCAGGTTGAGGATGTCTTCGCTTACGACAAACGCGCTGAAGCCATCAGTGTCTTCGGAACAGACGACACCGAACACCCTGGGGTCCGGAAACTGATGGAACAGAACGAGATGTATGTCGGGGGGACGGTGCGGGTATTGACCGAGGGGGAATACCCAGAGCGGTTTCCGGAGTTCGCGCGGCCCGCGGAGACTCGCGAGACCTTCGCGGCCATGGGTTGGAGCACGGTCGCTGCCTTTCAAACGCGCAATCCGATGCACCGATCCCATGAGTATCTGGCCAAAATTGCGCTCGAGGTTTGTGACGGGCTTTTCGTCCACCCGATTGTCGGGAAGCTCAAGAAGGGAGATATCCCAGCTGACGTCCGGATGGACTGCTACCGCGTCTTGCTGCGCCAGTACTTTCCCCACGATCGAGTGGTCCTCCATGTTTACCCCATGGAGATGCGCTACGCGGGCCCGCGCGAAGCACTCCTGCACGCGATCATCCGGCAGAACTTCGGTTGCAGTCATCTGATTGTGGGGAGGGATCACGCAGGTGTAGGCAGTTACTACGGTCCGTTTGACGCGCAGAAGATCTTCGACACCTTGTCTCCGGGCGATCTGCACATCCAACCGCTGAAGCTTGACTGGACCTTCTGGTGCTACAAGTGCGACGCGATGGCTTCGATGAAGACCTGCCCACATGAGAAAGAGGATCGACTTCTCATCAGCGGTTCTATGTTGCGGGAGATGCTCTCCCGTGGGGAGACACCGCCTGAACACTTCAGTCGTCCAGAAGTCATCGAGATCCTCCTGAAGTACTACGAAACGAAGAAGGGACCAGAATGAGGAACGTCGTCCTTCTCACCCTTGACGCAACCCGAAAGGACGTCTTCGGCTTTCACGGCAACACCAGCAACCTCTCTCCGACGTTTGACGAGCTGGCAGATCAGTCGCTTGTGTATGCAAAAGCTCAGACCACTGGCCCATACACACAGGCATCCTTCCCCGGTATCCTGACGTCTTCGCAGTTCCTGGAGTACGGGCAACCAAACTCTCCCAATCGGACGCTGATCTCCGAGCCGCTCCATGACGCGGGAATCGTCACGGCCGCGTTCCACTCCAACCCGTACTTGTGTGACTTCTTGGGATGGAATCGCGGCTGGGACACGTTCTACGACTCCATGGACGAGGAAGTCGATTCTCGTATCCCGTACATCCGCGGTGATCGTGTGAATCGGAAGGCCATCGAGTGGCTGACGGCCCACCATCGCACGAACCCGAACAAGCGATTCTTCATGTGGCTCCACTACATGGACGTTCACGAGCCGTACATGCCCGACCGACGGTTTGTCGAAATGGTCGATCCCTCGCTCGAGATGGCCGAGGACGAGATGTACTCGCTCTTCGAGGACGTCCTCTTGAAGAGAGACGTGTCGAATCTGGAGCACGTCGCCATGCTACGAAGGTTGTATGACATCCACGTACGCGAGATCGACACCTACTTCGCCGAGTTTCTCAATTGCCTCGCGGATTTGGGCATCCTTCTGGAGACCGCAATCCTTATCACCAACGATCACGGAGACGAGTTCAACGAGCACGGAGGGCTCTCTCACGACGACAAGATGTACTCCGAGTTGATCGACGCTCCACTCTTTATCTACGGGGCAGGAGAACAAGGCGTCTGCGACAAAGTCGTCAGTAACGCTGACATCCCACCGACTATTATGAACCTCTTTGGGCTCAGCAACGTTGAGTCATTTGAGGGCCAATGTGTTGTTCCCTCATCAAACATCGCCGATTGCGGAATCTACGGCGAGGCAATGGACCAGCACAGCAAGAAGGGAGGAGACCTCGAGCGAGACATCTATTTCTACCGCGAAGGCGATCTGAAAGTCATCCACCGACCCAAGACAGAGACCTGGGAGCTTTACGACTTGGCAACCGATCCGGGGGAGCAATCAAACATCGCCGACTCGTCCCCCGACGTAGAGCGTCTGAGGAGTAGGATCCTGCCACGTGTACGGAGGTGGGAGCGCCAGTAGGCCGGAACTGGCAGAACGTGTCGAGGAACCGAGTACGAGCAAAGGAGCTGAACCGTGAAGCACACAACACAGCAGATCGATGAGGCGATTGCCAAATCCAAGGCAATCATCCGTGAGGCGTTTTCGAGGTTCGCCATCGACGACATGGTCATCACCTGGACGGGGGGGAAGGACAGCGGCCTAACGCTCTGGCTGATCCGGCAGGTCTGCCAAGAGGACGGTACCCCACTTCCGAAGGTGATGACGATCGACGAATTCGACACCTTCAATGAGATCCACGAGTTCATGGAGAAGTACGCGAAGGAGTGGGGGCTACAGCTCGATTGGAGACGAAACGAAGACGTCGTCAAAGCGGCCGGCAGCAAACTCAACGGCAAGGTCATGGTCAAGGACCTCAGTGAACGGAACCAAGCCGAGCTGAAACGGATCGACTACACCCTCGATGCGTTTCCTTTCGAGGCCGAATCGTACGTCGGAAACCACCTCATGAAGACGGTGGTCTACAACATGTACTTGGAGGAAAAGGACGTGAAGGCCGTCTTCCAAGGACTCCGCCGCGACGAGCAGGCAGCAAGAGTACAGGACGAGTACTTCGAGAAGAAAGAGGCAGCCCATCTCATCCCGGAGCACGTGCGGATCAAGCCGATTCTCCATTTCACCGAACGCCTGCTATGGGATACGTATCAGCTCTACGACATACCCTACTGCGTGCTCTACGAGCAGGGATACCGATCGCTCGGCGCAAAGACGACAAGTGCAATAGCGGAGGCCGGTGTCCCCGCCTGGGACCAGGATCTTGAGAACACGGTTGAGCGTGCCGGCCGTCGCCAGGACAAAGAGAAGATGATGAAACGCCTGCGCGACCTGGGGTACATGTAGCTCCTCGTTGTGGGAGGAACGAATGAACGGGAGAAACGTAATTCTGATAAGCCTCGACGAGGTACGCCCTGATCACCTTGGCTGCTACGGATACTCGGGCGTCTCAACACCGGCGATAGACGAGATCGCCAGGGCCGGCGTGCGGTTCACGCAGTGCATCAGCAGCTCGGACTTCACCCCCGTGGCGATGGGCTCTGTAATCACCGGGAAGTACCCCAACAAACACGGAATGCGCGATGCGTTCAGGCATCTTGTGGCACCGAACCTTGCTACCATCCTCAAGGAGAACGGCTATTCAAACGCAGGCTTCGTCGGCAACGGTTTGCTGTCAGAGAAGCATGGCTTCTCCGCTGGATTCGACTTCTGGAATGAGGCATCGAAGGAGACGAGCTGGCTAGAGATCCAGTACCCGGATGCCGAGTCAAGGGAAGTCGACGAACTCATCTATGAGGGGAACTACTGGGTCGAGGAGCTGTTTGCCTGGCTCGAAACGCACCATAGGCAAACGCCGTACTTCATTTGGGGACACCTCTATGAGACTCACGAGGGAGCTGAGGAAGCCTTGCTCCGGAGGGGGATGTTGAAGGAGGGAACCCTTTCGGAATTCGGGTACTACGACGCGAAGATCAAGATGGCAGACGAGAATCTGATTGCCCGCCTCATCTCGGATCTCAAGCGGTACGGACAGTGGGATGAGACAATCGTCGTGGTCATGAGTGACCACGGAACGAATCTGGGAGAGCATGAAGCCAAAGACATCCCGTGGCGCAAGCCGGGGACGAAGTACCCGCAGCACACAACCATGTATGATCATGATCTACGGATCGCACTCATGATCAAGGGTCCCGGACTCCCGTCTGGCAAAGCAGTGGACGGCTTGGTGCGTGGCATCGACCTGGCACCAACGGTTCTAGATCTCATGGGCATCGACCTGGCTGATACGGACTTCGACGGCGTCAGTCTGCTTCCAGCGATTGAGGCGAGGAAGGCCGAAGGTCTGGAGGCGTACTCAGAGGACCTATTCGAGCCTCGAGGAGCTGGCGCGATACAGTGCGTACGAACGGAATCCGCCAAGCTGATCCGCAATCTGACACGAGGGAGTGAGGAGTACTACGATCTTGTCAAGGATCCCCTGGAACAAATCAACTTGCATGAGCAAACTCCAGCCGAGGTCTTGGTGCCACTTCGGAAGAAGCTCAACCAGTTCCTGTTCACTGACACACCACGCGCGAAGACCTTCTCAGACTCGGAGAGAGCAGCAATCACGCAGAGATTGCGTGCCCTAGGGTACGTCGACTAGGTGGCACATAGGCGAAAGGAGGTGGAGAGCGAGAGGTGTTCAGAATACCTCGCTCGTATCGTAAGGTTGCAGGATGAATGGGGCGGCTATTGGTGAGTCATCTGGAACACTGCTGCGAGCCTTCATGTGCGGCGGTGATACGGGTAGCTTTGTCAATCGTCGGCCTGGAGTGGCGTGTAGCCTACGGGAGCTCTGTTGCCGCATATTGACCCGGTCGTGGAAACTCGGGTATGTCTCTCCGTGGGGCCAGGTGCAGCTGGGTGTTGGATGCGTCTGTAGCAGTGTGGCAGCTGAGGGCGTATTCGAGCTTTGCTCCTTTTCGCCGCAAACTGCGGGGGGAGAGCAATTGACAGTTCGGATAGAAGGAGTTGGACTCGGCGAACTCGAATGTATCAGGGACTAGGGGACGCACACTCCGCGCTTTGGGTCTTGTTCCCGCGACTCTATCTGGGGAAGAATCGTCTGGCATGTCTAGAGTTGCAGGATGCCGTGGCTTTGCACGCTAGGCTGGAAGTAGGCGCTTCCGGCAACCTCGGTCACCATTCGGATCTAAGATCTGGGGGACTGAAGACAGGAACATCGGCATCCAGTTTTCTAGTACGAAGACTGGATGGGCTCTCTTGATCAGTTCAACACAAGGCATTCATCGTAGGAAGCGGAGGCAAATGCAGATGTCCATCGAAAGGCAATGGGACCTGCGGCTTCATGACGGGGACTCCAGCTGCTGACTGCAGAAAAATCACGTGGATCGGCATGAGTAAGGGCATTCGCAAGCGTCGTCACATGCGATGTGCAAACTCGGTTCAGGCGCCGCTGATGGATGAGTTCCCATACGGGGGGCAAGCGACCACTGATTCGACTTGAGAGGGAGCGAAATGGTCAATCGACGGAACTGCACTCACGGGGTCTTCGGTAGATATGTCGATGTGGACTTGTCCTCTGGCGTATCGCGCGACTATGAGGTGCCAGACCGATGGTCTGTACTACATCTCGGTGGGCGAGGCATCGCGGCACGCATTCTGCTAGAAGAAACTCGGGGAACCGAAGATCCCTTCTCGGCAGACAATGTGATTGTCCTAGCCACAGGCCCGTTTCAGGGGACCGGTCTCGCTGGAGCAGGTCGCCACGTCGTGATGGCAATCTCCCCCAAGACTGGAAGCGTTGCGGAGTCGTATGTAGGCGGGTACTTCGGACATGTGCTTGCTCAAACCGGCTATGATGGCGCGATAATCCGTGGTAAGGCCCCTGAACCCGTCTATCTCGCCCTGCTCGACGGAAGCGTCGAACTCCGATCCGCGAAGCACCTATGGGGGCTTGGGACAGGAGAGACAGAGACCAGATTGAAGGAAGCCCATCCTGAGTGTCGCGTGGCCTCCATCGGAATAGCAGGGGAGAGGCTTGTGCACTCTGCCTGCGTCATCCACGACCGCAATAGGTCGGCCGGCCGCGTCGGGTTAGGCGGGGTGTTCGGAGCGAAGCTCCTGAAGGCAGTCGTCGTGCGCGGTAAGGAGAAGAAGCACCTCTACGACTCGGCCCGATTCGCACGGGAACGAGTGGACTACACGAGGGAATTGCTGGAAGGACCCTTGGTGGAGTTGGGAGAGCACGGGACGGCAAGCTTTGTGGGTCCACTGTCTGAGTTGGGCATCCTGCCGACACGCAACTTCCAAAAGGGCTGCTTCGAGGGTGCCAAGGCCATAGACGGGAGGACGCTTAGCGCCACGATCCTCAAAGGAAGGGACACATGTGCGGGGTGCCCTATACGCTGCAAGCGTGTTGTTCAGGCATCTTATGACAACATCCCAGTTCTCCCGGCGTTCGGCGGACCTGAATACGAGACCGTCGCAGCCTTCGGATCACTCTGCTGCAACGATGATCTCATGAGTATCGCGCTAGCCAATCAGCTCTGTAATGACTACGGCTTGGACACAATCTCAATTGGGGTCGCCTGCGCCTTCCTTATGGAAGTCTCTGAAAACGGTCTGATCAGCGAACGTTTTAGATGGGGGGACGGACACGCTATCCTCAAAATCATACGCATGATTGCACACCGGGAGGGAATCGGCGATTCAATCGCTAACGGACTGGAGGCTTTTGCCAAGGAGCTGGGCGCCGATTGCGCGATGACTATCAAAGGAGTCGAGGTTCCGATGCATGAGCCACGGGGTAAGCAAGGGTTAGCGATTTCCTATGCTACATCTCACCGCGGTGCTACCCACACAGAGGGAGTACAAGATACGATGCTCGAGATTGAGGATGCGGCTCCTGAGCTCGGAATTCATCGTCGATACGATAGATTCGATCTGAAGAATAAAACCGCTGCGATTAAGATATTCGAGGATCTTAGGTCCTTTGACAATTCGATAATACTCTGCATGTTCATAGCTCGTTCTCTCGGCCCACAATACCGCTACCCACGGATCCGATCCCTACTCGAAGCAGTCACTGGGATTGAGCTCTCGGTCCAGGAGATGCTCAGAACTGGCGAGCGGAACTACATCCTGATGAGGCTCCATGCAGCTCGAGCAGGGTATACATCCCACGATGACATTCTTCCGCACCGATTCCACACTCCCATAGAAGTGGGAAACAGCTCAGGACGCCTCATCAACCCCGACGAGCTTGAAGCAGCACTTGGTGTCTATCGGTCGCTCCGAGGTTGCGACGAATTCGGGCCAACAGATGAGACGCTCAGGAGACTGGAACTTGCGGAGTACTCTGGAGTGATCCCTCGATGATCCTACGGGACAAGTTGGCATTGGACCGCACTGTGCTGGCGAATGAGAGAACGGTACTTGCTTACCTTCGAACAGCGATAGCGATTCTTGCGGCAGGTGCGACAATCCTGAGGTTCTTTGCGGCGAGCGACGCTGCCGTGATACTCGGTAGCCTACTTGTGGCGCTTGGGATTAGCGTCTCGGCTCTAGGCATTATCCGCTATCGTGTTCTCGCCAAGCGGCTACGTTGCATCGGCGAGCTTACCAAAAGGCAGGTGGCGGATGACTAGATTGCTGATCTGCCCGACAGATGCATGATCTCGCTGGTACGTCGGGATCGCTAGGCGCTGTTCAGATACGGCTGACGTGCCCCTCTGGATCAGGTTCAAGGAGAGAGCTAGTACTAACTCCCGGAAATTGCCGTCCATATCGGCTCTGAAGAAATGGCAGCGTTGATTCCCAAGGGGAAACGAAAACCGACCAAGAGACTCGGTTGCGCAGGCGGGGGAGGAAAAGGTGT
>Ga0180433_10004058_pt1 | contig 20862 bp, 26 predicted proteins | sample SS_ome_8_FD_132980 | JGI IMG/M metagenome (GOLD analysis project Ga0180433, IMG submission 132980) | Hypersaline lake sediment archaeal communities from the Salton Sea, California, USA - SS_1_D_1 metaG | ecosystem: Environmental > Aquatic > Non-marine Saline and Alkaline > Hypersaline >... | reverse complement strand
CCTTGATGATCTTGCGGGACTGGGGTACGGTAGACATGTTCAAGCCTCCTGTGAAGGTTTGGGCCAAGCCCCCGGGTGTTCCAGCACCGCGGGGGCGTTTTGCGTGACCGACGATCGGTCGCGTCTGGAGTGTGATACTCTCGCCGGCCGAAAACCGCCGCCTGAAATTCTTGTCGGACGCACCCCCCAAAAGTCGGATTCATTGCTTAGTAAGGGGGAAGCAAGAGAGAGAAAACGGTTGGCGGGGAGCAACGGGCGTAGCCCGCGGCCGAGACAGGCGCAGGTGGGCGAGCAGGGCAGCAGAAGGCAGACAGATGAGGGGAGGGGGCTAGCACTGCGGGGGAGGTGGCGCGCTCGGCCGGCGGCTGCCGCGCTGACAATTGCTTGCCTATCTTGCCAGGTGCAGTCTCAATAAGGCCGAAAACGGCCCTGATGCCGGGGTTTGTCCGTGATAATGGTGCCCTGTTGTTAAGGCAGGCAAGCTTAGAGGGGGCCCCACAGGGGGGTCAGAATTGAGCCACCCCCCCGGTCGGCTGGGCAAAAAGCTACCCATATGGCCCCTCTCCTCCTCTCGACCATACCTGCCCAGAATTAAGTGGGTGGGTCCTGTAGTTGGTCTGGTCTTGGTTTGGCGGGGTGTTTTTGGACTGGCTGTGGGTGTGGTTGGGCGCCAGTTTCGGTTGGGCTGTGCTGAGTGCTTCTCTGTTGTCCTGGGCCTCGGGCCCCTGGGGCTTACGCCCTTCTTCTTTCTCCTCTGTGGTGCTCAGGGTGTCGGTCTCTGGGCCTGCAAGTGCAACTTTGCTGCAAGTCGTTTGTGCTGTTGGGGTTGCAGTTGGTGGTGCAAGGTTATCTGCAAGTGCAAGGGGTCTTCGCTGACAGTTTTGGCCAGTCAAGTGTCAGCCGGCTGACAGCGAAGCGATGGTATTGGGGGCGCCGGGCGGTCTCAGGGGCATCTGCGCAGGCGGCCGTTGTTGTAAGTCGTGTCTGTTGTTGGATCTGCGCGTGCCGGTTGATCGAGGTTGTCACAGACTGTGGCACCCCCCCCGGTTGTGACGGCGGGTGCTCGGCGTCACCGGGCGGGATAAAAGGGGTGCGTTGTCGGAAGTGCGTTGTGTGGCGTGGTTTAGGTCGGAAAAGAGTCGGTCGCCACCTTTGGGGGGCACTTGTTTTGGGGCTCTTCCACGAGGCAGACACGGACTTTCTGCTGCGCCAGCTCCCCGGCCCGGTCGCGGCACTGCTCGGCTGTTGGATAGGCTTCGATCGGGATGCCGGCGAGGGACGAGGGCCACTTGCGCAGATGGGGCTCGGGGTAGAACGGTGGCGGCATCTTGCACTCGGCCTTGAGCATATCGAGGCACTCGTCGGTCATCACGAAGACTTCGAGGTATACCGGCGGGTCCTGTCTGGCCAGGTCGTTGATCATCAGCCTTATATCAGAGCGCATCTTACCCCTCGCAGACGGTGACTTTCACTCCACCGGCTCGTAGGTTTCCTTCTCTCGGCGTTTCCAGGGGAGGAGTGGCGCGAGCAGTGCGCCGGCGATGGTGGCGAGTGCGTTTCTACGGCTCATGGGGGGTCCTCCGCTGTTTGCTCTTTCTCCCGGTCCCGGAGCAGCCATGCAATGTGCTTGTCGGCTGCTGCAAGGTCGTCGAATGACCAGCACTTCTGTGCCAAATCGGCTGGGCGCCAGACCTCTTTGTGGCCTAGGTCCTCGAAGACGATGACGCCGTTGCGGGTCCGTTCGATCGTGATCTTCATGGTCGCTCCCGTTTCATCCGGAGTCGAGTTCCTCGGCCTTCTGGCCTTTCTGCGTTCTCGGCATTCTAGCCAGCCGGGTTTCTTCCTCCAAACGATTTGGAGGAAGGGGCGGGAGTTGGTAGGGTTGGCTGAACTAGGTGGACAGCGAGCCATGAGGATGCAGGTGCGGTGTGCCAGGCAAGCAAGAGTGTAGGCACCAAACCGGCTCGATCCCCCAGCGGGCTGCTTGCCGCTCATCTGGGGGCATGAATTACGGCGGGGTAGGATGGCTGACCAACTTGACTTGAGTGCAGAGCTGCCCTATCGGCCCCGCAAGGCCGCTCGGCAGGCGGTTGACTGGGCCAAGATGGCTCTGCGCATCTGGCGGGCCACGCACTTGTTGTTTGTCAGGGTGGTGTGGGCCTATCCTTATCACCACCCGTTCGACTCCCGGTGCATGGCGGTGCCGTATCATGCTCCTCACGTTTGGTATGGCGTGGACTGCGCTGCTGTGGGCCTGGCGCAGATCGAAGTGGATGGTTGCTGACCTCGCCCTTGGAGAAACTGGCCCGCCTGCGTAGGATTCTGGTGGAGGAGTGAGAAGCGATGCCTAACGACACCGAGAAACCCGATCTGCCGGAGGAAGATCCCAATTCTCCAGCCGAGCAGAACCCTCGCTACAAGAACGCCAAGCCTGGCGAGACGGTGAGGGCCTACAAGGAGCGGTTGACGAAGCAGATCCAGGACGGCTGGAAGCAAGCCCAGGCCAACAAGAAGGAAACCATAGGCGAGGAAAAGAAGAGAGAGAGAGAGGAGGCCCGGGACCGGCAGAGGGCGGAGGCTGCGATTCCCATTCGGAAGGACATCGACCTCTGTGCCGACATTCTCTGGGCCTACCAGAACATCAACCAGCCGAAGGTGAGGTGGGGCAAGGCGCCGAGCCGGGGGGCGCCTGGACTGCTGATGTGGGCGAGGGAGGCCGCAGCGACCCGTAAGGAGTTCTACAAGTCGCTGGTTCCGAAGGCCCTGGCGATGCAGGAGGCCCGGGAGCGGGCGACCCGGGAGAAGGAGCAGCGGAAGGCGGCCGAGGAGGAAAAGAAGAAGACCGGTGGCGAGCCGGTTGAGGATTTGCCGTTGGGCGAGGTCGAGCGGATGCTTGGCGAGTTTGCCGAGTAAGGAGTAGAAAGGACTTTCAATGGTGAGCCAGTCGAACGGCGACCTTCCCAACAAGCTCCACCCTCGTTGCGGCGCCCGGGGCGAGAAGTGCGTCTACGTTTTCGTGCCACAGCCAGACATCACGGCCCACGAGCTTGCCCTGTCGCTGGAGTTGCTGTTCTTCGGGATCGGTGTGTGCATGAATGCCTCGCCTCCCCAGGCGTGCGACATTGTCTACGGGAACATGGAGGAGGGTGCCCGCCGTCACTGGCGGGTCCAGAAGATATCGGAGATCGCGGTGGCGAAGAAGCCGAGCGGCTTGCATCTGCCGCCGGGAGTTGGGTGAGAGAAGGAGAACGACCATGTCGGTGAAAGTGACGTATGACGAATTGGGCCGCGTGGCGGCTCTGCTGGAGGGATTTGCCAAAGAGGCAGACGAGGAGGCGGCCAAGAGTAGCCTTGCGGTCGAGGACAGGCGCGGTTGGTTATCCGATGCAACTGCCTATGCGACGGCGGCAAAGCGGTTGCGGGACGTGCAGTTGGAGACTTGAGAGGCGGTGTTGTGAATGACTGGCTGCGATGGAAATTCATGCAGGCCGTCCAGCAGCGCTGGCCCCAGATCAACGGCAAGACCACGGTCACAGAGGTGGAACGTTGCCCAACGAGAGTGGTGCGATTCACACCGTCACACGTAGCATACTTCGCCCCGGATGAGGAGCCGGATCTATCGTCACAGCATGTATACGAGGAGCAGTTGGAGATAGTCACGCTGGCAATCCCGCTAGACGACCGACCTATCCCTCCAGACATCTTTTGTGAGCGTGCCTACTACCGCGTCGCCTACGACCCGGTGCGCGACATCCTCTACGTCCAGTCCTCCGACCCCGAGTACCGCATAGGAACCCTCGAAGGCACCGACCACAGCCCCCGGATGCCCGAGGTGAAGAAGAAAGCCGCAAAGAAGGCCCTGGAACCCGAACCAACCCTCAGACGCCGGATCATCCGGCCGGAGAAAGTGAAGTGATACGATGGGGGTCATAGTCTTCGACATGGGGAAGAATATCAAGGCATGTGAATGTCTCCAGCGCGCTCTTGACGGAATGCCACATTTTGAGGAATACGTTCGGGGTCGCAGTGACCAATTCATGCTCGACTTGTTGATGACCGGCAAGGCGACAATGCCTGACGGCAAGGTGGCGACATTGTTTCAAAGGACGAAGCCATGAGCGTTGAGATCAAACCTGGCCCCGAGTTGGATCGGGCGGTAGCGGAGGTGATCGGCGATCCGTTAGACCGGTCTCACGATTGGGAGCATACCGGGCTCTCCGGCTACCACGTGTCATTTTTTCGATGCAGGGCTTGTGGAGACCTGGGGGCTGACGAATGGGAACCATACGACGATCCGGAGGATCCTTGCATCAAACCGTATTCCACCGACCTTAACGCCGCTTTCGCCGCGGCAGAGCGGGCGGGCTTGTTCAGCGAGACCTTCTGGCGCACGCTTGGCATGGATGAATTGGGTGAGACCTGGGGAGTATTTGAGCAAGATGGCAGCGTCAAGAGGAGCGTGGGTCGCGATCAGGCCCCCACTCCCGCTTTGGCGATCTGCGAGGCGGTTTTGGAGTTGAAGCACTGAAACGACTGAGGAGGCAATGAGGAGCGGCGTTTGCGGCGCTCCCTTTAACAACCTAGCCCGCGTCCATTCCGCACGGCCAACCGGGACGGCGCACAAGAGCCCTACTGATCCTGCATGCAGGAGGGTCAGTGGGGCTTTTTTATTGGGGACAGAGCGTGGACTTCTACGAGATGGTGCCCAAGGGGTTCACCGAGAACGTCAGGTTCCGCGTGAACCTGCGCAAGGCTTGCCAGACCGATGCCGGCCTGCGCAAGGCGATGATGGACCGCTGTCGCGAGGATGTTCTTTTCTTCTTCTCGGCGTTTGCTTGGCTCCACGAGCCCCGGCCCATGAAGGACGACCAGGGCCGGGAGCTGCCCGAGATCATCCCCTTCATTCCCTGGCTCCATCAGGAGCCCGTCATTCGCACGTGCCGCCAGTACCTGGGCTACGAGGACATCGGGGTGGAAAAGTCCCGTGGCGAGGGCATGACCTGGATTGCTCTGCTCCTGGCCCTGCATGATTGGATCTTCGCTCTCCCGGGATCGCGGATGGTGAAGATCAACGTAGTCTCCAGGAACTTGGAAAAGGCGGACACTGCGGGAGACATGGACAGTCTCTTGGAGAAGGTCGTCTGGGAGTTGGACCAACTACCGACCTGGATGGCGGGGGTCAAGGGCACAGACTGGCAGCGGAACATCAGCAACCACACAGTCCTGAACTACCGGAACAAGTGCGTGATCGCCGCCTATCCGGCGACGGGGGAGGTCGGCTCCGGAGGCCGTGCCACGTACTGGATCGTAGACGAGTTGTCGAAGTTCAGGCCCGGAGAGGACGAAGATGCCCTGACCAGCACTCAGGCCACCAGTCATTCTCGACTGTTCATTGGTACGCCCTACGGCTCTGAGGGCGCGTACCACAGGATCATGCACGAGCCTAGTGCGATGAAGAAGCTCGTGTTGAAGTGGCAGGACAACCCGACCCGCAACCGCGGGCTCTACCAGATGGTCCGCAACGTGCCCGTGGCCATCGACCCGGCCAGCAACCCGCTCCCTCCGCATTACAACCCGCCCAACCAAGAGGTGACGGAGCTGTTCGCACGGTTGCGGAAGAAAGGCTTCAGGCTGGAACGAGGTCTGCGGAGCCCGTGGTACGACCACGAATGCGACCGGGCGAATGCGGATCCCTTCAAGATCGCCCAGGAGCTGGATCGGGACTACGGCGGGTCGCTGTACAAGATATTCACGGACGACTTCTTCACGGCGGCCAGGAAGGCGGTCCGTCCTCCCTTCTGCAAGGTCAACGTGGTCTATGACGATCAACTCCAGCCGACGGTCAACCGGGCCTCCGATGGGGAGTTGCTGCTCTGGATGACGCTCGACACTCACGGTCGGCCGCCGAGCCATTCCTACATTGTCGCGGCCGATGTTTCGACCGGCCTGGGCGGGACGTACACGTCGAATTCGGTCCTGGAGATCATCGACGCTCTGACGATGGAGCAGGTCGGGGAGTTCGTGTCCAACACGATTCCGCCCGACGAGTTCGCCGACCTCTCCGTGGCGATCTGCAAGTGGCTGGGCAACGCCTACCTGGCCTGGGAACGCAACGGTCCCGGCAACGCTTATACGCTGCGGGTCAAGGAGATCGGTTACCAGAACGTCTACCTCCGCACCAAGCTGTTTGACAAGCGGCGGAGGAAGAAGGTCAGAGAGCCCGGCTGGTGGACGGACAACAAGAGCAAGGAGGTCCTCTTCTCCGAGTTGAGACGGATCGTGGTGACCGAGGAGTTGAAGCTCCACAGCGACGCCCTCGTGCAGGAGTGCCAGCAGTACATCCGTGTCGGCAGGGCCATCCAGCATGTGGCAAACGCCAGGGCGGGGGCCGATAGCCCGGACACGGGCGAGAACCACGGCGACCGGGTGATCGCTCTGGGCATTGGTGTTCAGGCGCTGCGGGACCGGCCAGTTGCCGGCAGCCGTGACGGACCAGCTATCATCCAGCCGGGTTCGATCGAAGAACGCGATAGGGAGTGGGCCGAGAGGGCGGCGGCGCTGAAGGGCGACGATTGGGACGGCCGCAGCAACTGGGACATGATGATGGGCTACTCGGTGGGGACTGAGGAGCTGTGATTTTGATGAGTCAAGATAGGGTATCTGCGTGGTAAGGTGGCCATGTATCTGCAAAGGACATTACGTGAGGTCGTGCTCCCCGAGGACTTGGGGGACACCACCATCGTGGTCTTGGGGCTCGTGCAGATGGGGTACACGGACCCAAAGGTGATCGCGGGTCTGCTCACGAGGGTTCGGCCGCGATCGGTGCGGAAGTTGTTGCGGCAACTGAAGGAGTCGCGGAACCCGACGGTGCGGGAGTGTGTGGATAAGGGGTTGCCGCCCGGTTTGTGCCGGCCTCTTCCGTACGAAGGAGCCAAAGTGCGCTGCCCCATCTGTAGGTTGATGGTTGACCATGCCCCTTGCCCGTACTGCAACTTTCCCCGGAATCGCCGCTGGCTGGAAGCGGAGGCGATGCCGGACGCGAAGCCCGGCCGACCGACCAATGCCCGACCCGGGAGCCGGAAGAAGTTGGATGTGATGAGAAGCCGTGCCGAGCAGGGCTTGGCTGTCTTCCATCCGCAAGATCGTTAGGGATAGCGATGAACCCGAACAGCGAAGTCGATCGCGGCCGGCTCTTCAAGTCGATGCAGTGGAGTTACAACCAACTGGAGCCGTTCCGAAAACTGGTTCGGGCCCTGGTCCAGGAATACGCGGGCAGCGCCTATGGGCAGCCGAACGTGACCCGGCCCAGGTATGAGATACTCGTCAATCTCATGAACCAGACGGTTGACGCCTACACCATGTCGTTGGTGGCCAACCGGCCGCGGGTGTCCATCACGGCTCGGCGCCAGGCGATGAGGCACTTCGCCCAGCGGTTCGAGGTCGCTCTGAACAACCTGGTCTGCGAGATTCAGCTCGAACAGACCTTGCGCCAGGCGGTGCTGGACGCCTTCTTCTGTCTCGGTATCGTCAAGATGCACCTGCGGGAGTCGCCCCAGGTCCGGCTGGAGAGCGACCTGGTCGTCGTGCCCACGATGCCCTTCGCATCAAACGTGTCGATCGACAATTGGGTCCACGACATGGCGGCACCCAAGGTCTCTCTCTTGCAGTACGCCAGTGACTGGTACCGGATCCCGTTTGTGGATCTTCAGCAAGACGTATTCGATCAAGCCGCCATCAAGAAACTCGACCTGAAGCCGACCACGAAGCAGAGCTTTCCCGACGCCGACGAGCGCCTGGACCGGATTGCGGCCGGCCAGCAGACGGATGTCGACGAATTGGAGCCGATGATCGACGTGTGCGACGTGTGGATCCCCCGGGACCGGATGATCTACACCTTCCCGATCGACCCCCGCAGGCCGTTCTCCAGCGAGACTAGGGCGATCGCCGCCCTTCGATGGGACAACCCGCAGTACGGGCCCTACCCGATGCTATCGTTCAATGACGTGCCCGAGAACGTCGTCCCTTCTTCTCCAGCAGCTCACCTGGCCGGTATGGCGCGCATCATCAACAACCTGGCCCGCAAGCAGTCGAGGAAAGCGCGCGCCCAGAAAGACATCATCACCTATACACCGGCCGGAGCGCCGGATGCCGAGAAGGTGATGAAGGCCGCCGATCAGCAGTCCATTCCCGTGGCCGACATGTCCGAGTTGAACGTCTTGAAGTTCGGCGGCGTCGACCAGGCCCTCCAGGCGTACATGCTGGGGATGCTTCAACTCTATGACCGGATGGCGGGGAACCTGACGGCGATGATGGGCCTGGGGAACCAGGCTCCGACGCTCGGCCAGGAAGAGATGATCCAGGGCGCGGTCTCGAAGAAAGAGGCCGCCATGCAGTACCGCGTAAACGAGTTCGCGGTCACCGTCATTCGTCATCTGGGCCACATGCTCTGGCACGACCAGTCCATAACGATCCCTGGGTCGATCACGCCGCCGGGGCTGGAGGACTACGAGCCGATCGACGCGACATGGACTCCCGACAACCGTCAGGGCGGGTTCTTCGACTACGACCTCAAGATCGACCTCTTGTCGATGCCCTACCAGTCGCCGGCGAAGAAGCTCCAGACGATGCTGATGCTGGTGCAAAACGTGTTTGTGCCGGGGACCGCAGCCATCGCCCAGCAAGGCGGGAAGATCAATTACCAGAAGATTGCTGAAACGGCCGCCGAGTTGCTGGATATGCCCGAGTTGGAGGAGATCATCAGCTTCGGGATCGTGCCCGAGCAGCCGGCCAACGGCGAGTCCGGGATGCCTCCGACGACCAGTCGGGAGTATGTCCGTCGGAGTGTGCCGTCCGGCGGTTCTCCACAGGCCCGCTCGATGGCGGAGCAGCAGTCGTGGCTTGGGCAGGGCCAGGAAGCGACGCAGTCGACTCACACGGTTGGAGTCTGATGATGAAGGCCAAGAGCAGTAGAGCCAACTCCTACGCCTTCGAGCGGGAGGACAACGGCAAGATCATCTGGGTCAACTGGACCACGATGATCGAGCAGGACGTTGCGGGGTACATCAAACTGCCGGACGGCGTGATGGCCCGGCGGCGCCAAGACCTGGAGGCGAAGCCAGCCCGCAAGAAGCCGCGAGAGGCGCGAACCGTTCCCATGCCAGTCATCAGCGATACTCTGGGCTTCCCGGTGCAGGCTTTCCGGGATCGCGAGGCCCAGCGCCTGGCGTGGGGCTGCACCGATATCGAGTTCCGCCGCGACCCCAAGGTGCCCGAGTTCTACCAAGTCCATTGCGCTTCCGAGCGGGCGAGGGACGCCTACGCGAAGCGCCGCAATCTCGTGAACCGTACGGGCAGCCTCGGCGGCGGCCCGATGCTCAGCCAGGAAGACCTGGACCGGGCGGCCCAACTGGTCTCCCGATAGTCCATTTTTGGTAACCCAAGGAGTTTGGGTGACATGGTAAGGTAACGAGACAACCCGAACCACGAAAGCCCGGACGGCCATCCGGGTGGACGTACGCTCCGAGCCCCGTTGGACCTGCATGCAGGGGGTCCAGCGGGGTTTTTTCGTGGCCCCTACAGGAGAAGACACATGAGCGTTGGTGCGGAGGAGACTGCCGAGGCCACCACTGAGGTCGTTGAGGAGACGGCTGCCGAGACCCAGGAGCCCGAGCAGGAAGTCCAGGAAACGGCAGAGGAGGAGGTCTCGTCCGAGGACTCTTCCGGCGAACCTGCGGAGGAGGAATCGCAGGAGCAAGAGACGGCGGAGTGGATCACGGACGACGTGCGCGACCTGGCGGCCAGTTACGGGATGGAAGAGGACGAGCTGACCGGCTTTGGGAGTGGCGAGGACTTCCAGCGGGCCTGCCGCCTGGTTGACCGTACCTTGCGCCGCTTCCAGGAGGAGCCGGAGGAAGAGGCAGAGGAGTCCTCCGGGGAAGAGGCCGAACCGCCGGTCGCCGAGGAGAAGCCCGCAGCGGGCACAGGGGACGACCTCTCGCTCGATCCGTCCAAGTACACCGAGTACGACGAACCCACCCAGCACATCGTCAAGGTCGCCAAGCAACTCCAGGACGAGAACAGGGCGTTGCGCGCCGAGTTTGCCACGATGGGCAAGCAGGTGCAGAACGAGTTCAGCAGACTGGCGGAAGAGCGCCAAGAGGCCCTTGTCCAAGCCGAGCTGTCACAGTTCCACGACGTGATGGACGAGATGGACGAGGAGTTGTTCGGCGGCGACGGCAAGCTCAGCGACGAGCAGAACAAGCGCCGCGAGGCGGTGTGGGATGCCTACGAGGTCGTCAGGCGAACTCAGGCCCGCGCCAAGGCTGCTGGGGGCCGCCCCCCGAAACTCCCGCCCATGAAAGCCCTCGTCCGTCGCGCGGCCATGGTCGAGTTCGGCGACGAGATGTTCGAGGCCCAGCGCAAGAGCATCTACCGCTCTATCCACGAGCAGTCGCGCGGGCGTCGTCCGTCTCCCGGCAGGCGCAAGGTTGTGGGCGAGACCACGAAGCGAAAGGAACCCGAGACTATTCACGAAGCGGCCCAGGAGTTGGTCAACGACCCCGAGGTCGCAGCGGTTTTCGATAAGCACGAGGAAGAAAGCGGAAGCGCCCCGCAGTAGGGGCATAAACAAGAGGATTCTAGGTAATGGCTTACCTTACTCCTGAAGCTATTGACGACATCGTCACCAACACTACGCGGAAGTTTCACCGCGGTAAGTGGACGGACATCTCGCTGGAATATCAGCGTTACGTGTCCGGCGAGTTCATCACCGACAAGCGGATTGTCGAGCAGGGCGGGACCGAGATCCAGTGGCAACTGCAAGTCGCCAACACCGGCACGGCCGTTAACAGCGGTCTCTACGCTGAAGACGTGACGGCGGTCGACGACATCGCGATCGAGGCCCATGTGCCCTGGTCGAAGCAGACCGTTTCCTGGTCGTACGATGTGGACGAGGCGCTGTTCCAGTCGCCTCGCGAGACCATCGTGCAGATGCTCATGATGCGTGAGCACTCGGCCAAGAACAAGATGCACGAGCTGAACGAGGTCAACCTTTGGTCGGCCCCGTCCAGTACCACGGACAAGCGTCCGATGGGCGTACCCTTCTGGTTGCAGAAGGACGCGACCACGACTCCCGACGGTGCGTTCAACGGGGGCAACCCGAGCACGCATTCCTCGGGTTGTGCCGGGGTCTCCAGCGTCACGTACCCGAACTACCGCAACTGGACGTTTGGCTACTCGGCCGCAACGATCGACGATCTGGTCGTGAAGCTCAAAAAGTCGTTCGCCTACACGAACTTCATCGCGCCCGACCCGCATCCGGAGCTTGGCTTCGGCGGTGTGGACTACGCGATCTACACCACCTACGCCGTGCGGGAGCCGTTGGAGCGGGTTGCCGAGGTACGCAACGACAACCTTGGTGCGGACGTGGCCAAGTATCTCAACCGCGTCACCGTCGCCGGGGTGCCTTTCCGGGACGTGCCCTACCTGACGGCCAACGACAGCACCGATCCGCTCTACGGGATCTGCTGGCGGGCTTTCCGGCCCTTCGTCAAGGCTGGCTGCAACCAGCGGCGCACCGGCCCCAAGCCGGCGCCGAAGCAACACACCGTCCGCAACGTCTTCCTGGATACGTGGATGGGATACATGTGTATCGACCGTCGCACCTGCTTCGTCGGTAGCACCTCGTAGTCTCCTACCGTTGCTTGGCCCGGGGCGTGACCCGGGCCGGGCGCGGTCGGCATAGCCTGTGGCCTGCTCGGGTTTCATAGCAGGTGGTTTTCACAGTTTCACAAGGAATGCAGACCATGTTTGGTTTTCTCCCCAACAACTTGTTCACCGGGCACCGTGGCGCGAATACCACGGGGCTTTCTCCGCGTCTTTGGGGCCGAGTCACCGGTCACATGATGGCCAGCGACGGCGACAAGCGGCTCTTTCTGGTCGGGGATGATTTCGCCGCGATCCATCACGCCGGAACGATGACGGACCTCCACAGCGAGATGCCGTACGTCCTCTACGCAGACGACACCTCGAACCACAGTGCTACTGGTGCGACCGACGAGAAGGGCGGCGTGCTTCAGTTGGCCATCGACGCCAGCGCTGGGGCAAACGAGGAGATCGGCATCGAGGCCGGTGACGGAACTGGGCAATTGCTCCAAATCTCCGACACCGCCGCCGATGCGCACCTGACCGCGTTTGAGTGCCGGGTCAAGTGGAATCATATCACCGATGCGGCCCTCACCAATGGCAACATCGTCTCGGCTATCGGTCTCTTGGGGCCGGGCTCGAATGACGGTGATGTTCTGACTGACACTAGCGGCATTCCGACGGCCGCCAATCACGGTATCGGGTTCCACGTCCCGCTGGACGACGGGGATACGGTCAACTTCTTCTACGAGGCGGCGAGCCAGACCAGGGTCGACGCGATTTCTGACATCGCGGCGTTGACGAACGACACGTTTGTCAAACTGGGTTTCATCTACGACCCGGATGCCGATGCCTCGAAGCGGATTTCCGTCTACGTGGATAACGTCTTGCAGTCCACGTACGTCACGGCAACCCAGATCGCTACGGCGACGTTCCCGGATGCAGAAACATTGACTTTCTGCGCAGCGATGAAAAGCATCGCTGGCAGCGACAATACTGAGATGTCGCTCGACTGGTGGGCCTGTGCGCAGTTGATCTGACGGTTGCGGTTTGTGCGGGTGTCCGGGCGGCCTCCCCCGGCACCCGCTCTTTTCAACAGGGAGACAAGATGATCATCAAGGCCGATGAAGACTCGATGGCCCGCATGCTCGGCAAGCCGGCGGCCCAGATCCCGGAGTCTGTGCTGGTGGAGTACGAGTTGCGGTTGCGGCTGTTTCATTCCGATGGGAACTCCGGGGCGCTGGGGACGATCGGGATCATTGACATGCTCCGCAGCATGAAGTTGGGCAAGGCCAGGCGCGACAAGTCCCCACCGTCGGCCGATTGGTCCAAGGTTCCGGCCGATGGCACCGTTCGCGTGATGGTCCGGCTTGGCGAAGGTCGCGCTGCGAAATGGGTATGGGGCGTGTACGCCGGGCAGGTTGGCATCGGAAGCCTGGCGGTGCGCCTGGACGGCGACGAGTATGTCCACGAGGTCCGGCGAGACACTGTGCGGATCGCCCGCGACGAGCCGATGGAGCCGGAAGACGCTTCTGAGGAGGAAGCAGATGCCGACCGCAAGACCGGCAAGCTCGCTTTGTCCGAGCCGTGGGGGTCTCTGCCGATCGACGATCCGGTCATGGTTAAAGAGGGCGACGACTACCGGGAAGGCAAGTTCCAGGGCGTTCAAGACGAGGAGGTTGTGGTCCTGGTCACCGGCGATCTTACCCCGCGCCTCTTTCCGCCGGCCCAGGTGACATGCCTGGAGAAACAGCCAGAAAGTGAGGTCACGCAGTGCTGATTGAATACACGGTAACGATCACGACCAACGGCAGCGGTGCGGCCACAGTCTATCTGGGCAGTCGGATTCGCGGCCGGATCGTGGCCCTCAAGTATGCGCCTGGCACCATTGACACGGGCGGTGACTTGACGATCACGGGGGAGACTTCGGCCATTCCTATTCTCACTAAAGCGAATGCCGGCACCTCAGATGTCTGGTTTTTCCCTGTTGCGGCTGCAAACAAGGTCGCAGACGGCGCCGCTTCGAGTCTGACGGAGGTTCCTGTCTGGCTCTACAACGAGCGCGTCAAGGTCGTTGTGGCTCAGGGCGGGGACACGAAGACCGGAACGATGACGCTCTGGGTAGATGAGCCTGTCGTCGGCTGACAGGGGTGTTGCCGGTGTGGGTGCATTTCCAAGCGATCCGGAAGGGTGTTTGGCTCCTGCGGGTCTTTGCGGACGGCAAAGAGTGGGGTGATACGTGGGATTGGGGATGCGTGGCGATTGCCAGAAGCGGTTCGGTCCTTGAGTTGGCCCTGGCGCAGACGGCACCCACGGCGGAACAATGGAAAGCAGTCGGCCGAGAGCTGCTGAAACCCGAGTGGACATTTCGCTCAGTCCGTTACCAGCGCGGCGACGGACGGACAGTGGAAGTGCCCTTAGCACAGAACCGATTCACGCCGCGCCGCACGGAGATTTAGACGTGAGCGAGCCTGCTTTCACCGGGACCATGTCAAGCCAGACGAGCATCTCCAAGGTGCTGCGGATGGCCGTGGCCCAGAACAAGCCGGAGCCGAAACCCGGATTCTCTTACGCCGAGCTTGGCTACGGCCACATGGGCGAGGAGTCCTACAAGGAATTGACGGTCCTCTGGGAGGCGTTCCGCAAGCTGGCCAAAGACATGCTGGGCCAGGATGTGGAGGCGTTTGCCCTGGAGACGTACGACGACCTGATGTGCTTTCAGGAGTTAGCCACCTACCTGAGCAACTGCCTGCGGCGTTGCGGTTACGGCTACGCGAAGAAGAAGGGCTTCAGCACCGAGAAGGCCCTGGCGCTCCGCGACAAGCTGCTCAAGCAGGACCCGCTGAAGCAATTGTGTGGCGGTTGAACGATGACACCTAACAAGGAGGGGCAGCATGGCCAACGGCACACAGGCGGCGACGAAGTTTTCCATTCTCCAGCCCATCATGCAATACGGGTTCGCCGGCATGTCGGCCGCCTTGCTGGGCGTTGTAGTGTGGATGGTCCACACGAGAGACACACAGTTCTCTGAACTGCTAACGGTCCAGGCGGAGAGCAGCCAGGTAATCGCCGCCAACACTGAGGCGATCAATGAGCTGGCCCGCGTGGTGGAAAGCAAGTGGTGCCCGGCGCGGTCCGGGGACTAGGAGCGACCTTTGTGGCTGCTTGATGGAGGGATGCCGATGGCTGGATTGTGGAACCTGATTGCGGCAACCGGCGAGGCTGATGAACGGCTGAGCAATCATCTGTTCGATGCGGCGCTTGCCCTATACGGCACAGATGACATCACGGCTGCTGCGGCGAAAACAGCATTGGAAGGCATCTTGGGCCGCGCATTCACAAGTCCGGAGGAAACGGACGTGAATGCAATTGCTGCTGAGCTGAATGGACAGTCAGATGTTCAGGCCAAGCTGGTATACATGAGCAAAATCATGGCCGCTGGCATCGCAGCCGAAAACGGCTGCATCACCGAAGCCAAGTGGCGCAGCATTCTGGGGATTGATTGATATGCTTGAGTGTGCCGTAGTCAAGCAGACGACGCCCGCGGCAACGGATACGATCGACTTCACATCGGCAGGCTTCGGCACGCCGACTGCGGCACTGTTCTTTCTTTGCTGGGGAGATTCGGATGGAACAATCCGAGAAGCAAACCAATACGCATCGGTCGGCTTCACCGATCTGACCAGCGATCGGTGCGTGTCGATGGGCGCCAGTGACGGTAATGCCACAACCAAAACAGCACGCAACATGCGGTCCGATGCTCTTGTAGCACAGCTCCTACTGCCTGATGGGAGCGTTGCTAAATATGGAACGTTCAACTCGACAATCACAGACGGATTGCGGATCGACTGGACCGTATCATCCGGTTCGGCGCAAGTCAAGCTGGTCTGCGTTCTGATCAAGGGCAGCACGCTTGAAGATTGCGGATCGTTCACGCCGAACTCCTCGGAGAGCGGGACTGCCAGCAAGAGCGGATTAGCCTCGGCACCAAAGGTTCTATTGTTGGCGTCACATGGCTCCACCGTTGATGACGGTACTTCACATGGGATCATTTCGTTTGGTTGTGCCATAGACGACGGGTCCGAGACCCAGCGCTGTCATGCCTGGTACAACCAAGACGATTCAAGCAACGTAAATTGCGGGGGATACCTGGCAAACAACCGTTGCGTGGGTCAATTTTACGATGGCTCCCTGAGTTGGTCTGGAGAACTGACTGCCTGGAACGCCGATGGCTGGACGATGACCACTCGCGACGGTGCAACAGGTGGTGACGAGTGCATCTACCTTGTTCTAAACGCCCCGGATACGGAGTTTGATCTTCAGACAATCGAGAGCCCCACAAGCACCGAGACAAAAAAGTATACGACCGGCTTTGATGTAACGGCAGTGCTTGGAGCAATGACGCATGCCTCAGCCGTCAACACTGCAGGCAATGACGAGACGGTCTGCCAGTTTGCAGCGGCCGAAGGGGCTGGCGAAGAGTCGGTGGCAAGTGGCGACGACGACGGGTCGGCGGACTCCGATACTTACAATCTGACTGACGCCAAAGTGGTGGCGACGGCTACGGAGAGTGGTGGGAGTTACGGAAAGTATCTCGAAGCGGCGGTTGATAGTTGGGACTCGGACGGCATCACGTTTGATTGGACGACCGTCGATGGCACAGCGCGATTGGGGTGGATGCTGAGCTTCGGTTCATCGGGAGGAGCCCCAACGACCAACCTGCTACTGATGCGCGCCAACAAGCGGGCAAACAAGATTGCCGCTTACGCAGGCAAACAATGAACATCGTTCATCTAGCAATCGTCTCCCCTCACCGCGCCGGGCTCTACGAGACTGTGCGGGACATCGTTGCGGCCGAAGTGGCACTGGGCCACGAGGCGTGTATCGTTGACCCGCAACAACCCGGCGTTGACCGCGGTGCTCCGATGGGCCATGCGGGGCGCGTGGAGGCGTGTGATGTATTGGTGAATCACAGCGGGCTCGGGTCCTGCAAGGAGAGCAGCAAGCCAATCGTTCATTGTCTCCACGGGCGGCCCGAGTCGAGTTTTCGCCTGGAAAACAACGGCAGCGCGCCCGTCTATTCAATGCTGGAGCGAGCGGCTAAAGATCCCCAGTACAAGCGATTTGTGACCTTCTGGCCCGAAACGCTTCCATTCTGGGAGTTGCTCTTGGCCGACCGAGACATCGACGTGCTCCCCCCGCCGGTCGATCTGTCCGCTTGGACGCCAGACGGTCCCAGCGGGTACACATTCGGCGGTCAGGCTGGGCAGCGGAACGTAGTCATTGCCGACCTCTGGCGAGAAGACAGGACGCCCTTCCATGCCATTCACGGATTCGTCGCCGCCCGCATGTTCCCCCAGGTCAAGCTCCATATCTACGGGCGGCCTAAAAAGCATTCCTCTCTTGACGTGCTCTTGCGCCAACTGGAGCGGATTGGTGCCTTGGGCGAAGTGAGGGGGCTGATAGTCGGATTGGCCAACGTCTATCGGTCGGCGGATTTGGTGCTCAGCTCGAACGTGATTGCCACTCGGACCGTACGCGAAGCGTTAGCTTGTGGCTGCCCGGTCCTCCATGCAGGCCGCGCGGATATCGGGACGACGGGCGTGAACAACTGGGAAGACCCGCTTGAGTGGGCAGACTCCTTGAGATCGGCTTTGACTGTTTCCAGGAGCGCCGCGCGGTCCATCGCAGAAGACAAATACGATGCCAAAGAAACTGCTCGGCAGTTGATCGCGATATGCGAGGAGGTGGTCGATGGCACGGGTTAAGAAGGGTGCAACCGACCAGACGTTCAACTTCAAGCTGGTCGATTCGAGTGACGGGACGCCCGAGTCGGATTACACGATCACCGACTTGGACCTGACCTATGTGCGCAATCGTGCGGCGGCGGTAAAGAATGACGCTACTGCCCTATCGACGGTCAGTGATGCCCACGCCGACAACAAGGCGATCCAGATCGACAAGACAAATGCGCTGGGCCTGTATCGCGTAGACTGGCCTGACGCGGCCTTCGCGTCTGGCGTAGATCGAGTGGACTTGATTGTGAGTGGCAGCGGGTTGGATCCTGCTGTATTGGAGGTGGAGTTTACGGACTTCAATGAGAGTGATCTGGAAGACTACCTCTCTGACATCTATTCCGACTTGACGGCGACCGCCCTTTCCGATCTGGCGACAGCGGCGGCTCTCTCTGATGTGAAGAGCGAATTGGTGGTAGTCAGCGATGCTATCTCCGACGTGAAGTCCGAATTGGTCGTGATCAGCGATCAGGTCGATAAGGTCTATTCGGATACCACGGTGGTTGAAACCGGCGTCTCGGACGTGTTGGTAAAGCAGGACTCAGACATGGTCATCGTTGCTGCCGACCATGACAAGACACAAAGCGACATCGCTGACCTCAGCACGAAAGTAGACTCCGATGCCGTGCTGGCCGATGCGGACCACGACAAAACCCAGAGCGACATCGCCGATCTCAGCACGAAGGTGGACTCGGACGCGGTCCTGGCTGACGCCGACCACGACAAGACGCAGAGCGACATCGCCGATCTCAGTGCTGCCGGTTCCGACTGGAGCGCGGCACAAAAGTCTGACATTCTGAGTGACCTTGCCGCAATTGAAACTGCTGTGGGAAGCCTCTCAACCAAGCAGGATTCGGACATGGTCGTTTTGGCAGCCGACCATGACAAGACGCAAAGCGATATCGCAGACCTGAGTGCCGCCGGTTCAGACTGGAGTGCAGCACAGAAGTCCGACATCCTGAGCGATCTGGCGGCAATAGAAACGGCCATGGGAAGCCTCTCAACGAAGCAAGACAGCGACATGGTCGTGCTCGCAGCTGACCACGACAAGACTCAGAGTGATATCGCAGACTTGAGCGCCGCTGGCTCAGATTGGAGCGCGGCGCAGAAGTCGGACATCCTCAGTGACTTGGCTGCGATTGAGACCGCTGTGGGAAGTCTCTCAACGAAACAAGACTCGGACATGGTCGTCCTGGGGGCTGATCACGATAAGACCCAAAGCGATATCGCCGATCTTGGCACGAAAATAGACTCGGACGCGACGTTGGCCGATGCGGATCACGACAAAACGCAGAGTGACATCGCAGACCTCTCAACGAAACAGGACTCCGATATGGTCGTCTTGGCAGCCGACCATGACAAGACGCAAAGCGATATCGCAGACCTGAGTGCCGCCGGTTCAGATTGGAGCGTGGCACAGAAGACCAAGATCCTCAGCGATCTGGCGGCAATAGAAGCAGATGCGAGCGACCTGCAAAGCGACTGGGCGGATGGCGGTCGGTTGGATGTGATCTTGGACGCTGTCTCGGGGGGTGGCACCATGAACATCTCCACCGAAGGGACCAACGTCTCGACGGAGGGCTGATCGCAGATGAGTCATGGCTATCAAGATCACTGATAATCAGGGCCTCTATTGCGAAGCGGCAGTCGCCGAGAGCATGCCGTTTAGCGTGGCGATGTGGTTCCGCGTCAAGACGGCCACCAGCAACCACCCGTTGTTCTGGATCGGAGACAAGGACGATGCGGACATCTGGTGTGATCTGGAGGCCCGAGGGGGTCAGAGTGGTGATCCGGTCCGCCTGGTGCAGAAGTGGACTGTGGTGAATTATCGCAAGGCAGAAGTACAACCCTATGCGGCGGAAACCTGGCACCATGTTGTGGGCGTATGGGCCTCAACGACTTCGCGCCTCGTCTATCTGGACGGTTCCCCTGGCACGGAAAACACAGATGAATCAGTTGCTCTATCCGGCTATGACCGTACCGCGTTGGGAGCACAATTGGATAGCTCGCCCAGCTTTGAAGACTGGCAAGAGTTGGCGGAGGTAGGTGTCTGGAATCGTGTCGTGACAGAGGCCGAAGCGGTCGCGATGGCCGGCGGTGCTTCACCATTTCACTTCTTCGAGGACATGGTGGCTTATTGGCCGTTCGGCAGACGTTACGGACAGGATTACCGCGATCTGGTGGGCAGCTACGATCTGAGCGAATGGGACGACAGCGCACTTGAATGGGTCGATCATCCTCCCGGAATCGTCTATCCCGTAGGCCCCTTCGAGAAGGCCTATCACATGGATTTCTTTGCAGAGTCCTGGAGGTGACGTATGGCGGTCACCCTGCTTGATACGGAAACTGCGGATCGTGACTTGACCTCTCTGGTGACGGTTCTGACGGATACTCCGGACGCCACCAATGCGATGCTGTGTCAGGGGTTGATCGTTTTTGGTGACGGTACGAAGGACCTCGACGGCTCGGGGGGGACTTTCGACTTTGTGATTACCGTCAACGGCCAGACGGTTCAGCCATCACCGCAGGGGATCGTGTTTGGGACGGAGGTCCGTTCTTCTGCGTGGACCTCGATTTTCCCGGTCCCGGCCGGAGAAGAAGTCGTCCTGCGGGTCAAATCACCCAACGGGGCAGACACGGATGTGGCCGTAACGGCTTATCTGTACGACATTCACACCTATGCCAGCGCCGATGTTGAGAATCCTCCCAGCGTCAACGCCACGATGACCAAGACGGTCACGCGGAACTGGAAGATCGAGGGCGTGCTCACGGATGTCACATCGGCCAAGCTGTCTGATCCTACCGGCACATACGGCGTAAAGCGTAACGACACTGACGGCGTGGTAGTGGCGGATGGGACTGCCATGACCAAGGAATCGACGGGAGTCTACTCGTACACGTTTGACGAGCCGGTCGAGGGGTTGTCCTACACCGCCTATGTGGAATTCGTCTATGGGGGGGCGACCTATCATTTCGAGCATGACATCCCCGCCGCAGCGGCCACAGAGACGCTGACGATCACGTATGAGACCTTGCGGCGAGAGATCGGCCGGGCGTTCGGCTTCGGCCACAGCCCAGATGACTGGGAGGACGACGCCACGGTGGTCGCCGACATAGGGGATGTGCTCCGCAGCGGCGTGCGGCGAGTGCTGACCCCTCCGCCACTGCCCGACGAGAAGTACGCCCACGAATGGTCCTTCCTGCGGCCGGCGGACTCCTTCACGACCACTGCCCCCTATACGACCGGGACCGTGGAGATTGCCAGTGGTGTGGCCACGATCACCGACGGTTCCTGGCCCTCTTGGGCCACGCAGGGAGCCCTCACGATCTCCAGCGGGACGTACACGGTGGCCAGCGTGGACGGCGACGACCTGACGCTTACCGACACCTCGGTCGACGCGGATGCGGGGACAACCTTCAGTCT
>Ga0180433_10004057_pt1 | contig 20863 bp, 14 predicted proteins | sample SS_ome_8_FD_132980 | JGI IMG/M metagenome (GOLD analysis project Ga0180433, IMG submission 132980) | Hypersaline lake sediment archaeal communities from the Salton Sea, California, USA - SS_1_D_1 metaG | ecosystem: Environmental > Aquatic > Non-marine Saline and Alkaline > Hypersaline >... | reverse complement strand
GCAAGGGATTCAGCCGTAAGGTCGGTTATCCGCCGGGCCAGATCGTCTCCGGCTGCGAGCTGTTCATAGACATCGCGGCAGGTGATTTCACCCGTTTGGTCCAGAATATCTTTCAGGCCTGACTCTTCACCCGCCCGGACCGACTCCACCGCCCGACTGGCGGTGGAGGAGGCCGAGGCGTATGCCTCCACACAGCCTTTCTGGCCGCAACCGCAGACTCTTCCGCCGGGGTGGATTATCATATGCCCCAACTCGGCCGCCGCATCGCCGCAACCGTGCACGAGCCTGCCGTCGATTATTATTCCGCCGCCGATACCGGTGCCGAGGGTGAAAAACACCATGTTCCGCACGTTTGCGCCGGCGCCGCGGACAAACTCGCCCCAGCAGGCGGCGTTGGCGTCGTTCTCGAGCACGGCAGGTCTTCGAAATCTGCCCTCGATCATGCCGCGAAGCGGAATATTTCGGAAGGCCGGCATGTTGGGGCTTGCGATGATTATGCCTTCGGTCAGGTCCGCCGGGCCCGGGGCGCCTATTCCCACCGCCGATACGGCTTCAAGCGACGATCCGTTTTGCTGTAGAAGAGTTTGCGCACTTTCGACTATGCGTGCGACGACTGTTTCCGGACCCATGTCCGCCCGGGTGGCGGCGGAGGTTTTGCAAAGCAGGTTGAGCCGTTCGTCGAAGCAGCCCAACTTCACGTTGGTTCCGCCCAGGTCTACACCGACTAATATATCCAATTCTTCGATACCTCTGTTCCGGGGACGTAGTTCCGTGGCCGGCTGTTGAAGAGGCTATCTGGAATGTTCAATTTCCTCTTTCAGCCTCTGCAGTATTCGCTTGCTAAGCTGCTCGTCTGGTCCCATGTGCACCCAGGCCACATGTCTCGGGCCCGTGGTGTCGTATTCCCGGGGTTCGCTGAATTCGATCTTCTGCAAGGTCGGCCGGCTTGCCGAAAACATCTCGTAGGCCCGTGCGGCGCTTGTCACCGGCCTCTCGGACAGACTCAGTCTTTCGACGGTTGTGGAGCATTCGAAGCACACCCCGCTCTGTTCCTGTAGGGGTGATATTTTCAGTTCCACGGCTCGCCGCAGAGTGTGCAGGTTCGATTCGGCGTAGTTTAAGGTCCCGGCGTTGTCTTTTCGCCAGAATTCGAAGAACTGACCGCCCCTGAGCGGTCTTGTCGTTATCAATCCCAACTCGGGATCGGATTTGCGGATGTCGAAGTGCATGCGGGAAAGGGTCTTTTCGGCCAGCTGCATAGCCTGGGTCTTTTCGATTCCGGCCACGCAAAGAGGCCCAGGCGGCAGCGCGGAGCTGTGGCGCGCGCAACCCGCGGCAAGCATCGCCAGGCAAACAATGATGAAATTCATGGACTTTCTCATTTCCGGACCTTCTGTTCGATCTGAAATTATAACCCCGCCCCGCGGGGGCCTCAAGAGGCAAATTACGGCGGCGATGACCATTTATTCGGTTTCTTCAGGGATTGCGGAGGGCGGGAACGTCCATATTGCCATGGCTTCTTTTTTCCGGGCAGTTTAAAGAACAGGCGGTTCCAGGGCCGATACTTATAATATAGAAGCCTGGTTGCTGTTCTTGGAGCCGGGCCGTGTTATTGCTGCGCGCATGGTATGGCTGCGGCTACAGACCAAAAGACTGCCGGCGTTTCACCGCTCGAAAGGGCTGTGGATGATTTCCTGCTCTACCTGAATGTCGAGGCGGGGCTTTCAAGGAACACCATTGCCGCCTATGGCAGCGATCTGAAGGGGTTTCTAAGATGCTGCCGTGCAAAACGCATAGGCCGGCCCCGCGAAATTACACCGCCGCTGGTGCAATGCTACGTGGCGGTTCTTTCCGGTCAAAACAAGTCCGAGAGCACCGTCAAGAGGTGCCTGGCGGCCATAAGAATGTTTCTGAGGTTCGCCAGGCTCACCGATCTTGTTGACAACGATCTGTCCTCGGTGCTGGAAGGGCCGAAGCTTTGGCAGAGGCTGCCGTCGGTCTGCAGTAAAGAGCAGGTCGCCAGACTCATGGACGCACCATGCCCGGAGGAGCCGTTCTACCTAAGGGACAGGGCGATGCTTGAACTGCTCTACGCAGCGGGTATGAGGGCGGCCGAGCTGGCGGTGCTGAAGACAAAAGACCTGAATCTGGACATCGGCTATGTTCGCTGCTTCGGCAAGGGCAACAAAGAAAGGATCGTTCCGGTCGGCAATACGGCCCTGGCGGTGACGGACCAGTACCTCAGGCAACTGCGCCCGAAACTGGCTCGGCCGTTCAGCGGCGATTTTTTGCTTCTTTCGCGAACCGGCAGGGCCGTGAGTCGAATAGATATCTGGCGACTTGTAAAAAAATATGCCGTAAGGGCCGGTATGCCGCGCAGCCTGACGGTTCACACGCTCCGGCACTGTTTCGCCACCCATCTTCTGGCGGGGGGGGCGGACCTGCGGAGCGTACAGGAGATGCTCGGGCACGCCGATATTGCAACGACTCAGATATACACCCATGTCGACCATGAAAGGCTAAGGGGTATCCACCGCCGGTATCACCCGAGACCTTGAAGAGCCGGCGGCGATAAGCGAAATAAGCATTACACGGCTGCGGGACATATGAACCGCCCGCCGGGAATTGAAAACTAAAGGCCCACAGGCTGTAGGGCCGTTGCAAGCATGCTGAACAAATGGTATTATTTGCGTTATGATCGCTGATTTTCGAACATGGCTCGTTTTTGCCTTCCTGGTTCTGCTGGCCGCCGGTTCCGGTCGCGGGGCGGTCAATGCCGTGACGCCGCCGGCGGCTGAGGCGGCCGTCGATCAGGAACTGAGCAAGCAGTTGAAGATCAACAAGGTCGCGCTTTTTGAAGGATCCACTGAACAGATACGCATGGACGCGGCGGCCGTTCTGCTTGACAGTGAGGAGCCCCAGGCCAGGCAGATCGTTGTCGAAGCGCTGCAGCAAACGGCTGTCCCCGACGCCAGGGTGGCTGTGTGCAGGGCGCTGGACCGGTGCCACGAGCTGTCCAAGCATCCGCAGCGGCCGGAGGACTTCGCCGAGCCGCTTCTGGAGATCATCAGAACCGAAAAAGACCTAGACGTGGCCAGGCTTGCCGCCGAAGCGATGCTGGTTCTCGACAGCGATCAGATAATGCCGCTGCTGGAGCGGATCGCGACCGATTCGGCCGCGCTGCGGCAGGCCAGGCTTAATGCGATGTACGCGCTGCAGCTGCGGTCGGATTCGCAGGTTATCTCGAAGCTGCGTGACGATCCGGATGAGTCCGTAGCCGCCGCGGCGCGGGAATATCTGAAGTCGCCCAGCGCGTCGGACGACTATGCCCTTCGGCAGCACCTGCAAGAAAGGCTGTCGCAACTGGAACAGCAACTCGATAAGCGATCGCAAGAGAGGGATTATTGGCGTAAAAAGTATTTGTCAGCCCTGGACCAGGTTTACGGCTGCCTGAAGGACGATGTCGAAAAGACCAAATTTCTCATAGGGCATTTGAAGGAGCAGGAACCCGAGGTGAAACTCTGGGCTCTCGGCAAACTGCATCAGTGGCGGCTTGGGCCCAAGTCGAGGCTGCCCACCGACGAGCTCGGGGACGCCCTAAAGGGACTCATTTCGGATGAGAACAGAAACGTACGGCTCAAGACAGCCCAGCTGCTCGGCCTCATGGTCGAGCTTAACTGCGCTGATAACCTGCTTGAACAGTTGAAGGTCGAACAAGACGAAGAAGTTCGCATGGAGCTGTTCGCGGCGCTTGGAGGGGCGTGTTATTTCGCCCTTACCCCCAACTCCGGGGTGAAGGTTTCGGACAAGGTCAAGACAGAAACCCTGGCTTTTGCCGGGGAATATCTCAAGGAACCGGGCCTTGAAAAGCCTGTCAAGGGCGCAGAGGTCATCAGGAAGATGTTCGAGCATAACGGGTGGGATGAGGAGTTGGTGAGCAAATACCTCAAAGAGCTCGTGGACCGTTACAAGAGAACCGAAAACGATAACCAGTCCAGGGCCCTTCGCGGAGAGCTGTTGCGAACGATGGCTAGTTTGTGCGCGCAGGGCAGCTATAAGGCCCAGTGCACCCAGGCCTTCGGACCTCTATTCGAGAAAGCCCTTCGGGCTGAAGCCGATATTGTTCGAGAGGCGGCCGTGGACGGCCTGATATATGTTCATGATGTGGACAAGAAACGGGCACTGGATGTCCTCAAGGGGGAGTTTGCCAACGACGCCAGTTCGAGGATAAGGGCGAAGGTGGTGGATTTGGCCCAGCGGGTCGGCGGAGAGGAGGATTTGTTCTGGCTGGCCGAAAAGCTCGATACGCCTCAGGAGCACCAGCCGGCTTGGCAAGCTATGCTTGAGATATTCAAGCGTTGCCAGGCATCTGTTGCAGTGGAGTGGCTGGAAAGATTGGAACCACGGGGTGAGAACCCTGCTCTTTCCGAAGACGAGTGGATGTTGTTTCTCGAGACCGCCGTGCGAAAGGCTGAAGGTCCTGAGGATAAACGGGAACCTGAGCTGCTCAAGCGTGCATGGGAGAAAATGGCCGTTTTTTCCGCTAAGAAGGGCAATTTCACCCGGTCAGCCGAATACTGGGGTAAGATTCTTGAGCTTGAGTCGGAGCCTGCGCAACGAGCCGTTGTGCGCGCGAAACTGGTTCAGACATATTTAGGCGGCACCAGTTTCGCCCAGGCGGCCGAGGTTGTTCATATCACCCTATTGGAAAAAGACTTAGCTTCGGACGACCCTGTTGTCGATGTTATCGAAGCATACCTTGCGAATCCTGCGGCTGAAGCGGATCCGAACAGGTTTTTAGCTGTTCTGGCTGAAAAGACCGCCGATATCGATATGGCATCCAGGCCGATATGGAAAAAGCATGTGATGTCGTGGTCTGAAAGGCTGGCCTTGAATACAGCATCTAAGACACCTGCGCGGCCCGAGGCAAATTAGGCTTTGTAAGAAACAGGCCAAGGCCTTGGCGGGTGTGGTACCTGGACCCTTTTCCGCCGCGAAAAAGTGTCAGGGCAATTTTTTCCGCCGTTGCCTCCGGATTCGATCATGTGCTTTGAGCGGCTCGGTCGGGGCCGTGTTGCTCCATCGGCGGGATGCCGCCGCAAAGCAAAAAAGTCGTTTTTTTCACTTTTTTTGATTTTTTCTGTTTGCATTCCCGCTGTGGTACATTTAGCATAAATGATTCGCCGAAAGTTAAGACTGGCTGCGGTTAGAGGTTTCGGCCGGCTCTTCACAAATGTTGAGCTAGAAAGGCGGCAGTCTGAACTCGTTGCATGTTCGGTTTTGCGGGGCCCCCGTTGACAAGGGAACTGAGCGTCGCCAGCTTCCAGCAGCGGCCGTACCGGACCGCGGGGCGAACATTGCTGCTGTAGCTCAGCCGGTAGAGCGCGTCCTTGGTAAGGACGAGGTCATGGGTTCGAATCCCATCAGCAGCTGAGTTAAGCAACAGCTTTAACGAATTGGAATTTCCGGCGAAGCCGGGTTAAGATCATGGGTTCGAATCCCATCAGCAGCTGAGTTAAGCAACAGCTTTAACGAATTGGATTTTCCGGCGAAGCCGGGTCAAGGTCATGGGTTCGAATCCCATCAGCAGCTGATATTGAGAGGGATAGTTAACAAGGGACTTTAGCGGCAGCAATAACAGGCAATTTGGAGGCATATCAAGATGGCTAAGGCAGTATTTGAGCGGACCAAACCACATGTCAACATAGGAACAATCGGTCACATCGACCACGGCAAGACTACTTTAACGGCTGCGATTACCATGCGGCTGGCTGTCAAAGCCGGTGCTGGCAACATCAAGAAATTCGATGATATCGACAATGCTCCGGAGGAAAAGGAAAGAGGCATCACGATCAACACCGCCCATGTGGAATATGAGACATCCAAGCGGCACTACGCCCACGTGGACTGCCCCGGCCACGCTGACTATGTCAAGAACATGATTACCGGCGCCGCCCAGATGGACGGCGCGGTTCTGGTTGTCGCGGCCAACGACGGCCCGATGCCCCAGACTCGCGAGCATATCCTCCTGGCCAGACAGGTCAACGTGCCCAGGATCGTTGTGTTCCTCAACAAGGTGGATCTTGTGGACGATCCGGAACTTTTGGAACTGGTCGAATTGGAAGTAAGGGAGTTGCTCAGCAAGTACGAGTTCCCGGGCGACGAGGTGCCGATCATCCGGGGTTCGGCCCTCAAGGCCATGGAAAGCGAAGGCAAGGACGACGAGGCGTGCAAGTGCGTCGACGATCTCATGGAAGCCATCGACGATTACATCCCGGTTCCGGAAAGGGATATCGACAAACCGTTCCTGATGCCCGTTGAGGATGTGTTCAGCATCAAGGGCCGAGGAACCGTCGGAACCGGAAGGGTCGAACGCGGCAAGGTCCGCATAGGCGAGGAGATCGAGGTGGTCGGCATCGCCAAAGAGACCCGAAAGACCGTTGTCACCGGCGTGGAGATGTTCAACAAGACCCTCGATGAGGGAAGAGCCGGCGACAATATCGGTGTGCTGCTGCGTGGCGTCGAGAAAAAAGACTTGCAGAGAGGGCAGGTTGTTGCGGCCCCGGGCAGCATCACCCCGCATACGCATTTCCACGCGGAAGTCTATGTTTTAACCAAGGAGGAAGGCGGCCGCCACACACCGTTCTTCCCCAATTACAAGCCTCAGTTCTACTTCCGGACCACCGATGTCACCGGCACCGTAACGGCGCTGATGAGCCGTGACGGCAAGAAGGCTGAGATGTGCATGCCCGGCGACAACATTGCCATGGAGGTGAATATCATCGCCCCGATAGCTATGGAAGAAGGGCTGCGTTTCGCCATACGCGAGGGCGGTAGAACCGTCGGCGCCGGTGTGGTTGTGAAGATTATCGAATAAACGTCGGGCGGTGTGGTTTCGCCTCCGGCCCGAGCGGCCGCGGGTTGACGAGCCCGGGTTGCAGCTGACGCGGGGCAGAGGTGGAATGCCGCAGGCGGCGCGCAAGGAACGATTCGAGTAGTAGAATGGCCAAGAAAAAAGGCAAACGAGAATATGTTTGGCTTGAGTGCAAGAAGTGCGGCCAGCGGAATTACCGTACCAGCGTCAGCGTAAGAGAGGGCTCGCCCAAGCTCGAAGTGAAGAAATACTGCAGCAGCGATCGGGCCCATACGGTTCATAAGTTGAGACGCAAGTGACCGAAAACCAGGCCTTGACTTTGAAGGCGGCGATCGCGGCTTAGGCCAGTAGCTCAATTGGCAGAGCATCGGTCTCCAAAACCGAAGGTTGGGGGTTCGATTCCCTCCTGGCCTGGTTGAAGTTTTGGTGTAAGTTTAAAGTGTGACGGAGTCGCCGGTTGTTTTTCGTAATTTATAAACGCGGCCAGGGCAAATACACACGGCTGGGCAGCGCCTTCGGAGCCGGTCTTATCGCGGCTGTCGGGTGCCTGCAGCTGTACAAGAAGCTGGAGGCTTCGGAGCTGGGGCTTTGGACGGAAACCATGGTGCCGGCCGGTCTGTTCGTGGCGCTTTGCCTTCTTATCTTCTATCTGGTCAACAGACGTTCGATAGCTGATTTTATGATCTCGGCCGAGGGAGAGGTCAAAAAGGTCAGCTGGTCGAGCAGGAAGGAAGTGATGGTCTCGACGTCCGTTGTGATCGTCGTGGTGGTGATTATGGCGGGCCTTCTCGGGTCAACCGATTTTGGCTTCAGGTTGTTGTTCCAGTGGCTTTTGGGGTAACCGTTCGATGCAGTGGTACGTCTTGAGAGTCGCGGCCAATAAGGAGGAGCAGGTCAAGGAGACTCTCCTCAGAAAGGTCCAGATGGCGGGAATCGACGATGTCGTCAGCAGGATCGAGGTGCCCGTCGAGCATGTCAAAAGGATCCGGGGCAGGCGGCAGATGGTTCAGAAGCGGAAGCTCTACCCGGGTTACGTTTTTATGGAAATGGATCTGGGCAAGGACGGCCGGGTGCCTGAACCGCTGTGGTTTTTGATCAAGGAAACGCAGGACGTAGGGGATTTCATAGGAACCGAGGGTGTTCCAACTCCTATGCGGGATACGGACGTGGCCAAGATGCTGATGGAGGCGGAGAAACCCGAAGAGACCCCCAGTATAAGGATGGAGTTTCAGAAGGGAGATATGGTAAAGATCAAGGAGGGGCCGTTCGAGAACTTCGAGGGAACAGTCGAGTCGATCGACACCGAGAGGGGACTGGTTAAGGTAATAGTGACTATATTCAGTCGCAGCACACCTTTGGATATCGAATACTGGCAAATAGAAAAGGTTTAGGGCTTTTGGGCCATGGCAAAGCAAGTAGCGGTTAAAATCAAGCTGCAGGCGCCCGGAGGGCAGGCTACTCCTGCGCCGCCGATAGGTCCGGCGCTGGGCCAGCACGGGGTCAACATAGGCCAGTTTGTCAGCCAGTTCAACGAACGGACCAGGGAGCTGAACGGTACCATTGTACCCGCGGTGATAACGGTATACGCTGACAAGAGTTTCACGTTCGAGGTCAAGAGCCCCCCGGCGGCGGTGCTGCTTAAGCAGACCGCCGGGATCGCCAAGGCCAGCGCGGTTCCCAACAAGGAAAAGGTGGGGAAAATAAGCCGCCAGCAGCTGCGCCAGATAGCCGAGACGAAGTTCGACGACCTCAACACCGACAGCTTGAACCAGGCCGAAAAAATTATCGCCGGAACGGCCAGAAGCATGGGAATTGAAGTGGAGTAGCCGGCATTCAACGGCCGAAGGCGGGCTGGTATCCTGCCTCACGCCGGCCGCGGCGGTGATATCATGGCAAATAGAAGCAAAAAATACAGGATGGCGAAAGAAACCGTGGACAGGACTGAAGGCGCGGTCGGTCTCGAAGAGGCGGTCAGGCTGATCAAGAGCTTTAGGTCCGCGAATTTCGACCAGAGCGTCGAGTGTGTTCTGCAGCTGGGCATAGACCCCAAGCAGGCCGATCAGATAGTGCGGGGCTCGGTTTCGCTGCCGCACGGCATAGGAAAACACAAGACCGTCGTGGCCTTCTGCCAGCAAGGCGATGTCGAGGCTGCAAAGGCGGCCGGAGCGGCCGAAGCCGGCTCGGATGAATTGATCGAGAAGATAACCGCCGGCTGGAGTGATTTCGACGTGGCGGTCGCCGACCCGAGGCTGATGAGCAAGGTAAGCAAACTGGGGCGTATTCTCGGCCCGCAGGGCAAGATGCCTTCGCCCAAAAACGGAACCGTTACCACGGATGTTATCAAGGCGGTCGAGGAATTCGCGGCCGGAAAGGTGGAGTTCAAGAACGACGGCGGTGGCAATGTGCACGCGGTCGTCGGCAGACAAAGCTTCGAGGCCGACAAACTTGTCGAGAACGTCGAGGCGTTTATGCAGCACATAAGGAAAATAAAACCGGCGTCGGCCAAGGGCACGTATATCAAGCAAATGTGCCTGTCTGCGACGATGAGCCCGGGCGTGAAGGTCGCCGTCTGAGGTTTACACCGGCGGAGCAGCCTGATGAGCAGATACGTAAAAGATCTGATACAAAAGGAATTCGAGAAGAGAATCGCCGACGAGAACATCAGCGATTTCATCGTAGTGGATACAACCGGCATGGACGCCGTCAACGATAATTCCATGCGCAGCAGCCTCAGGCAGAAGGACATACGTTTGCTTGTGGTCAAGAATTCGCTTTTCAAACGGGCCCTGTCAAGCTGCCGGATGGATGTGGCCGCGAGCTTGTTCGAGGGTTCTTGCTCGGTGGTTTACGGCGCTGAAAGCATCGTGGACGCCGCTACAGAGCTGGCAGCCTGGGCCAAGAAGACCGGGTCTCTTGAGGTCAAAGGGGCGTATCTCGACGGTTCGGTGCTGGACAAAGAACAGGCTCAGGAACTGGTGAAAATGCCCACCAGGCAGCAAATGATCGGCCGACTGGTTGGCTGCCTGCAGTCGCCCGGCAGCCGCATATCGGCCATTTTGGAATCGCCGGCGCGCGAAATCGCCGGCTGCATAGAGTCGGTGGAGAAAAGATGCCGAGAACAACAAGGCAAGACGGCGGATAGATAATAGGAGTTGACTGAACATGGCACAAACAAAAGAGCAAAAGAAGGTTAAGGGTGAAGGTGACAAGCAGGCTGAACAGCAGCAGACATCCGATGCTGGAACTTACAGCGGCGAGGTGGTAAAGCTCGGCGATCAGATCGCCTCGCTCACGCTGATGCAGGCCAAGCAGCTCGGTGATTATATGAAGGAAAAGTATGGCATCGAGCCCGCTGCGTCCGGGGCAGTAATGGTGGCGCAACCGTCGGGCGGTGCCGAACAGGCCGAGGAAGCCGAGGAAAAGACCAGCTTTAACGTTGTGCTTAAGGAATTCGGCGAAAAGAAGATCCAGGTCATCAAGGAGGTAAGGGCTTTGACCGGGCTGGGGCTTAAGGAAGCAAAGGAACTGGTCGAAGGCGCTCCGAAACCCGTCAAGGAGGGCCTGAGCAAGGAAGACGCCGAGGCCGCAAAGAAGCAGCTTGAGGCCGCCGGCGCGGTAGTTGAATTGTCGTAACCGGTATATGGGCACGGCGGCAGGCAGGGCCGTTGGTTCGGTTTTTGCCCGTCTGCCGGTCCGCATAGAGGGATGGATATGCTTTCAAAGTCGGTTCGAAACTTCAGCAGAGTGAAGGATGCCTGTGCGATCCCCGATTTGGTCGGCATACAGAAGGCAAGCTATGAGGGTTTCCTCCAGGCGCAGGTTCCGCCGAAGAAAAGGGAAGAAACCGGTCTGAATGGGCTGTTGCGCGAGACTTTTCCGATCGAGAACTTTGATGGGAGCATGCGGCTGGAGTATCTCTACTACGAGCTGGAAAAGCCCCGGTATAATCCCACGGAATGCAGGCAGCTGGGCTTGACCTACGGCTATCCCCTCAAGGTCTGGTGCAGGCTGCGAACACAGACCGAAGACCTCTCGGAACAGGCCATATATCTCGGAGAGGTGCCAGCGATGATCGGAGGGGGCGAGTTTATCATCAATGGGGCCGAGAGGGTGATAGTCAGCCAACTTCACCGCAGTCCCGGCGTGGATTTTCTGGTCGAGAGTAAAGAGGGTGACCGGGTTTTGCACGGAGGCAGGATAATACCTGAAAGGGGCAGCTGGATCGAGATAAGCGTCACCAGAAAAGACGTTTTGATAATCCGTATCGACCAATCCAGCAGGATTCCGGCGACCGTTCTTTTGAGAGCCGTGGCCGCCGAATACGGCAGTACTTCTGACATACTGGGCTTGTTTTACAAGGTCAAAACCATCTCTAAGACGAAACTGAAAGCGGCAATGATCGCGGTCGAACCGGTTGCTGACCCCGAGACCGGCGATGTCCTCGTCAAGGCCGGTTGTGCCTTCGGGGATGCGGTCAGCCGCGTTCGTGCGATAAAAAAACCCAAGACGATCAAGGTTATAGAACATGTCAGGGACCCCCTTATCATAAATACCCTGGCCGAGGACGACTGCCTGAGCCACGAGCAGGCACTTTTGAAACTTTACTTGAGGCTCAGGCCCGGCAACCCGCCCAACGCCGAGAAGGCCGCCGCCTTTTTCCATGACAAGTTTTCAGACAGCAACAGGTACCGGCTTGGGCGGGTGGGGCGTTTCCGGATAAACCGCAAGTTCAGCCAGGACGTGGACGAAAACGAGATGACGCTGCGTCCCGAGGACTTCCTCAACACGATGAAGTATATCCTGGCCCTTCGCAGCAACGAGGGGGAGGTCGACGACATCGATCATTTGGGCAACCGCCGCCTGCGGACGATCGACGAGCTTGCCGCCGACGAAATCCGCAAGGGCCTACTGAAACTGCGAAAGACGGTTCAGGAGAGGATGAGTTTGAAGCGGGACAGCGAGGAACCTCCTCGGATAGCCGATCTGGTCAATTCCAAGAGCGTATCCAGCAGCATTAATTACTTCTTCGGACGCGGGGAGCTCAGTCAAGTGGTCGACCAGACCAACTCGCTGAGTCAGCTGACCCACGAGAGAAGGCTGTCGGCCCTGGGCCCCGGAGGGCTCAACCGCAGGAGGGCCGGCTTCGAGGTCAGGGACGTTCATTTGAGCCATTACGGCAGGATATGTCCTGTCGAGACTCCCGAGGGCACGAATATCGGGCTGATAGCGTCTCTTGCGATTTACACTTCGGTCGATCAGTACGGATTCCTGCTAACCCCTTACAGCAAGGTCAGTAAAGGCAAGGTTACCAATAAGATAGAGTACCTCAGGGCCGATGAGGAAATGAGGGCGATATTCGCGCCGCCGAGCTCGGTGGATCAAAAAACCGGCAAGATCAAGGCCGGTCCGGTGCTTGCCCGGAAGCAGGGGGAGCTGGCAGAGGTCGACAGCGGCGATGTCAGCTACGTCGATATTTCGCCCAGACAGATAGTGGGGGTTTCGGCGGCCTTGATTCCGTTCCTCGAGCACGATGACGCTAACCGCGCGCTGATGGGCTCCAACATGCAGCGGCAGGCCGTACCGCTGTTGAAAACCGAGTCACCTCTGGTGGCCACGGGCATGGAGGAAGTGGTCGGCAGAAATTCCAGCATGGTGGTGAAGACTTTGAACAAGGGGGTGGTCACCTCGGTGGACGCCAGGCGTATAGTCATAAACAATACCGACGAGTACGAACTGGCAAAATTTGTCGGGCTTAACGAAAGAACCTGTCTGAACCAGAAGCCGATAGTAAAGTGCGGCGACAGGGTCGAGGCCGGCCAGATAATCGCCGACGGCGGCGGAACCGCCAACGGCGTTCTGGCCCTGGGCAAGAACATACTGGCGGCGTTCGTGTCATTCGAGGGCTTCAACTTCGAGGATGCGATCGTGGTCAGCGAAAGGCTGGTGAAGGACGACAGTTTCACCAGCATTCATATAGATGAGTTTACCACCGAGGTCCGCGAAACCCGCCTCGGCAAGGAGGAATTTACCTGCGACATTCCCAATGTGGGTGAAAAAGCTCTGAGAAATCTTGATGAACACGGCGTGGTCAGGGAGGGGACAAGGGTCTATCCCGGCGACATTCTGGTCGGAAAAGTGGTTCCCAAGAGCAAGACCGAGTTGACGCCGGAGGAAAAACTGCTTCACGCCATATTCGGCAGGGCCGGCGAGGACGTCAAGAATGATTCGCTGGAGGTGCCCAGCGGCTACGAGGGAGTGGTGATCAGGACCGAACGTTTCGTCAGGCGGGGGGCCGGAGGCGAAGAGCAGAAGAAGGCGGTCAAGGCCCAGATAAAGCAGTGCCAGAAGCAGTTGAGGGCAAAGCAGTGCCTGCTGTTTAGGGACATGATTCAGGAGATGCACAGCAAGCTGGGCGGCAAGGATTCCAGCTTGAACATCGTCGATCCTTCCACCCGCCAGAAAGCAGGTGCAAGCGCCGACGACGAGGTTGTGTACGAACAGGTCGAGAATTTCGATGTGGGCTGGATCAAGCCGGCGGCGTTGCGCCAAAACGCCGAGAAGATCAGGGACAAGTATTGGGTCAAGATCATCCAATTCCAGGAGGAGGAGAAGCGCCGGGTCGAGCGGCTAAAGCACGGCGATGAACTGCCCAGCGGCGTTTTGGAAATGGTCAAGGTCTTCGTGGCGGCAAAGCGCGTGCTGGCCATAGGAGACAAGATCGCCGGCCGGCACGGCAACAAGGGTGTGATCGCCAAGATTGTGCCCGAGGAGGACATGCCCTTCCTGGCCGACGGTAGAAGCCTGGACATTCTACTTAACCCGCTGGGAGTGCCAAGCCGCATGAACGTCGGCCAGATACTGGAGACGAATCTTGGCTGGGTGGCCAAGGTTCTGGGCTTTACCGGCGTAACACCTGTTTTTGCCGGAGCCACCGAAAATGACATACACGCGCTTACGGAAGAGGCCAACGAAGCCATCGCCGACGGGCAGCGACGGATGGAAGAGCTGCACCAGGCCCCCGGCGACGACGAGACCTTCGTTACCATGCCGCCCGATTTGAAGATCCAGCTATACGACGGCAGGACCGGCAAGCCCTTCGACCAAAGGGCCACTGTCGGATACATATACATGATGAAGCTGCACCACCTGGTGGACGACAAGATCCATGCCAGGTCGACGGGGCCCTACAGTCTCATCACGCAGCAGCCGCTGGGCGGCAAGGCCAGAACCGGCGGGCAGAGGTTCGGAGAAATGGAGGTCTGGGCATTGGAGGGCTATGGGGCGGCCTACACGCTGCAGGAGATGCTTACGGTCAAGAGCGACGACGTCGAAGGCCGCACCAAGATATATGAATCAATGGTCAGGGGCCAAAACCGCCTTGAGGCAGGCACTCCGCTGAGTTTCGACGTGTTGTGCAACGAGATAAGGGGACTGGGGCTCAATATTCAACTGGAGAAGAAGACTCTTGGCGGTGCGATTTAGGGAGGCCGGACACCTTCCTTGTAAACGGCAGTTTTAGGGAGCATACCTTAAAATGTTGGGTACAATCTACGATCGGATTAACGATTACGGCTCGGTGAAGATATCCCTTGCCAGTCCGAACGACATCAGGAGCTGGTCGTTCGGCGAGGTGCGCAAACCGGAAACAATAAACTACCGCACCTACAGACCCGAGAAGGATGGTCTTTTCTGCGAGAGGATTTTCGGCCCCGAGCGGGACTGGGAGTGCGCCTGTGGCAAATACAAGGGTACCAAGTTCAAGGGGATAATATGCGATCGGTGCGGGGTCAAGGTAACTCACAGCCGCGTGCGGCGAAAGCGCATGGGCCACATAAACCTGGCCGCGCCGGTGGTCCACATCTGGTTCTTCAAGGCCGTGCCCAATCAGCTCGGAACGCTGCTGGGCATGAAGACCGTGGACCTCGAGAAGGTAATCTACTTCCAGGATTACGTGGTGACCGATCCGGGTCAGACCCCGATGAAGAAGGGTCAGCTGCTCAGTGAGGAGGAATACCGCAGCGCCTCGACCAAGTATGGCAGTGCTTTCAAGGCCTTTATGGGTGCCGAGGCGATCAAAGTGCTTCTTGCAGGTCTCGACCTGAACGTTTTGGCGGAAGATCTGCGGGCGGCGGTGGCAAAGACGAACAGCGTCCAGAAGATAAAGGACCTGACAAAGCGTCTCAAAGCGGTTAACGCCGTCAACAGCAGCAATTCGAAACCAGAGTGGATGGTCCTGGACGTAATACCGGTTATACCGCCGGACCTTAGGCCGCTGGTTCTTCTGGAAAGCGGCAACTTCGCCACCAGCGACCTCAACGACCTGTACAGGAGGATCATAAACCGGAACAACCGGTTGAAGAAACTCATCGACCTCAACGCCCCCGAGGTCATTATCCGCAACGAGAAGAGAATGCTGCAGCAGGCTGTGGATTCATTGCTGGACAACAGCCGCTGCCGAAGGTCCGTACTGGGCAGCAACAACCGGCCGTTGAAAAGCCTTACCGATATGATAAAGGGCAAACAGGGGCGATTCCGGGAGAACCTGCTGGGCAAGCGGGTTGACTACTCGGCGCGTTCGGTGATTGTGGTGGGGCCGAACCTTAAACTCTACCAGTGCGGGCTGCCCAAGAAAATCGCCCTTGAGTTGTACCAGCCTTTTATCATTCGAAAACTCAAGCAGCACGGTCTGGCCGACACCATCAAAAGTGCCAAGCGGATGATCGAGAGCCGGCACGAGACGGTATGGGATATCCTCGAAGAGGTCATTCACCAGCATCCTGTGCTGCTGAACCGTGCCCCGACCCTCCACAGGATGGGTATTCAAGCCTTCGAGCCGGTGCTGGTGGAGGGCAACGCCATAATGCTGCATCCGCTGGCGTGCAAGGGATTCAACGCCGACTTCGACGGTGACCAGATGGCGGTGCACCTTCCGCTGAGCATTGAAGCCCAGGCCGAGGCGCACTCGCTGATGATGACTACGAACAACATCTTTTCGCCGGCCAGCGGCATGCCCATGCTGGGGCCCTCTCAAGACATGGTTATGGGCAACTTCTACCTGACCAGCGAAATTGCGGGCGAAAAGGGCCAGGGAATGGCGTTCAAAGATGTGTTCGAGGCGATCATGGCCTACGATCTGAGCAGAATCGCATTGCAGGCGCCGATCAAGGTAAAAGTCGCCCGGCCCACCATAACGAACAACGACCAGTCGGCCAAGACCGACGCGTCCGAAGGGGGCAGGGTGATAGAGACTACCGTGGGAAGGTGCATATTCAACGATATGCTTTGCGACAAGATGCCCTTCTACAACATGGTCATGGATCAGAAAGGCCTCAGCCAGGTCATCAGTGACTGCTACGAGCTTGTAGGAAGCGCAGAAACGGTGGATCTGCTGGACAGAATAAAGAGCACCGGCTTCAAGTACGCCACTCTGGCGGGCCTTAGCTTCGCGGTTTCGGACCTTAAGGTCCCGGCAAAGAAACCCCGCATTATAGAGGAAACTATCCAGAGGGTCGCGGCCATTCAAAAGAACTTCCAGGACGGCGTCCTGACCGAGGGCGAGAGGTACAACCAGGTGGTGGACGCCTGGACGCACGCCCGCGTCGCGGTAACCAACGAGATGATGCGCGGCTTGAGGGAGGACAAGAAGGCGGACGGGACGGCCTATTTGAACCCGATATATGTGATGTCGGATTCAGGCGCCAGGGGCAGCGTAGACCAGATCCAGCAGCTGGCCGGCATGCGGGCGCTTATGGCCAAGCCCAGCGGCGAGATTATAGAAACGCCGATCAAGGCGAACTTCCGCGAGGGCCTTAGCGTGTTGGAGTACTTCAGCTCTACCCACGGGGCCCGAAAGGGCCTGGCCGATACGGCCCTGAAGACAGCCAACAGCGGTTACCTGACAAGAAAACTGATCGACGTTGCGCAGAACGTGATAATCACCGAGCGGGACTGCGGGACCCTCCAGGGTGTTACGAAGATAGCGATAAGCAGGGGCGAGGAAATCGATATTCCTCTGTCCCAGCTCATAGTCGGCAGGACCGCCCGGGACAACATCCGCAACCCGATAACCGATGAGATGATAGTTACGGAAAACGAGGTCATAACCCGCGCGGCCGCCCGTAAGATCGAGCAGCTCGGCCTCGATGCCATCAGGGTGAGGAGTCCGCTTACCTGCGACAGTCCTTTTGGAGTCTGCGCCAAGTGCTACGGCTGGGACATGAGCACCGGCCACCTTGTTGAGGAGGGGCTTCCTGTGGGCATAGTGGCCGCTCAGTCGATTGGTGAGCCCGGTACCCAATTGACCCTGCGAACTTTCCACACAGGCGGCGTCGCCTCCAGGGCGATTCTTGAGAGAGATCAGAGGGCCGCTTATTCCGGCAAGCTGCAATACCGGGATATAAACGCCGTAACTTTGAAACTCGCGGACGGCACATCAAGAACCGTGGCGCTGAAACGCAATGGTGAAATAGCTATCCTCGACCACGTCGGGCGGGAGCTGGAGCGCTACAAGGTTCCTTATGGCGCCACGGTGCGGCTCGAAGACGGCAAGAAGGTCAGGGCCGGCGCGATCCTGTTTGAGTGGGATCCCCACAGGACCCCGATCCTGGCCGAGGTCAGCGGCCTTATACGGTTCGTTGATATAGTCGAAGGCGAAACCATACGCATCGAGGAGGACCGCAAGGGCCAAATCGCCAAACCGGTGGTGATCGAACACAAGGGCGACAAACATCCGCAGGTGATCATAGAGGACGCCCAGGGCAAGATTCTCGATGTGCACTACCTGCCGGCCGGCGCCAGAATAGAGGTTGAAGAGGGGCAGTCGGTCCAGGCGGGCCAGCTGCTGGCCCACCAGCCGAGAGCGACCGCCGGAACTCAGGATATTACCGGTGGCCTTCCCAGGGTAACGGAGGTCTTCGAGGCCCGCAAGCCCAAAGATCCCGCGGCGATGGCGGAAATTACCGGAAAGGTCGAACTGCAAAGCGACAGGCGCAAGGGCAAGATGACCATCATAGTCAAAGGCGCCGGCGGAATGATCAAGGAGCATCACGTTCCCCGCGATCGGCACCTCAATGTTCACACAGGCGACATCGCCGAGGCCGGCAATCCGCTGACCGACGGGCCGCTGGTGCCCCATGACATCCTGCGGATCAAGGGCGAGGAGGCCCTACAGAGGTATTTGATCTCCGAGATCCAGAACGTTTATCGTTCGCAGAACGTTACCATCAATGACAAGCATATAGAGATCATATGCTCTCAAATGATCAGGAAGGTCGAGATAGATTCAGTCGGCGACAGCTCTTTCCTGCCCGGCGAGGTCGTGGATCGTTTCACATTCCGCAAGGAGAACGCCAGGCTGGCCAACGGTGTGCGGATCATCTCGCCCGGCGACGCCGCGAAAGTTGAGAAAGGCCAGATCGTCAGCAAGGAAGAACTGGCGGCGATAAACGAGAAAATCGAGTTGATCGGCGGCGCCCCAGCTAAGGGCAAAAAACCCAGGCCGGCCACCGCCAAGACACTGCTTCTGGGTATCACCAAGGCATCGCTGCAGTCGGACAGCTTCATCGCGGCGGCCAGCTTCCAGGAAACCACGAAGGTATTGACCGAGGCGGCCCTGGGTGCTAAAGTCGACGAGCTGACCGGCTTGAAGGAAAATGTGATACTGGGCCATTTGATCCCGGCGGGAACCGCCTTCAAGCCGCACCTTGAAATGGCGGTGAAACACCTCGCCGAGGCTCCGGTGCCGAAGGAATTCGCCGAAGAGGCCAGGGAGGCCAAAGAGGTCGAGGCCAAGGCGGAGGCGAAGGTGAAGGAGGCCCTGGGGCTGGGCGGTTGAAACCCTCGGGGTGCGATATAAAGGCAAGAAATTGAATATGAAAGCTTCGATCAGGTGTTGAAACAAGTATAGTCTTATGCCTACGATAAACCAGCTAGTCAGGTGCCCGCGGCGCAAATCCAAGAGGCGAAAGCGTTTTGGCGACATAAGCGGTTCACCGCAGAAAAGGGGCGTGTGTCTGATCGTAAGGACCCAGACTCCCAAAAAGCCGAATTCGGCGCTTCGCAAGATAGCGCGGCTGAGGCTTACCAATGGCAAGGAAGTGACCGCATACATCCCGGGAATCGACCACAACCTCCAGGAGCACAGCACCGTGCTTATCCGCGGCGGCCGGGTTCGTGACCTTCCGGGCGTAAGATACCATATTATCCGCGGTGTGCTGGACTGCGCCGGCGTGACCGGACGCAAACAAGGCAGGAGCAAGTACGGCGCCAAGACGGCCAAGTAGGCCGGCTGTCCGGCATCCGGATTCGAGGGCAAGGTCATGGCCAAGAAATTTACAGCATCGGGCGAACAGTTGAAGGGCGATCCACGTTACAACAGCAGGCTGGTCGCCAAGTTCATCAACAACCTTATGTGGGACGGCAAGAAGAGCGCCGCCCAGAAGGCCTTCTACGGAGCGATGGAGATCATCCAAAAGAAGATAAAGGATGCTCCGCCGCTGGAGGTGTTCGAGAAGGCGGTCAACAACGTCAAGCCGGCCCTGGAGGTCCGCAGCAAGCGAGTGGGCGGTTCGAGCTATCAGGTGCCTATGCAGGTGAACACGAGGCGCCAGCAGTCGCTGGCGATCAGGTGGTTAATCCAGGCCGCCAGGCAGAAGAGCGGGGCGGCCATGTCCGAGCATTTGGCCTCGGAGCTTGCGGACGCCTACAATGGGCGGGGCGGCGCGATGACCACCAGGGAGAATATCCACCGCATGGCCGAAGCGAATAAGGCGTTCGCCCATTTCGCCTGGTAGCGACCTGGTTTTGCAAACTGCCACAGCCTGTATCCGCCGGGCGGCTGTGGCAGTTTTTTTTGATAGCCGGCTAATCCTTTTAATTTGTCCGGCTTGCACCGCAGGGCCGGATCCCGCAAGAGTACAATATTGCGATTGCGGCGTTACGGCGGACGAACATGGCGACCAGCCTGGAAAAACTTCGCAATATCGGCATTGTAGCGCACATCGACGCTGGCAAGACCACGGTCACCGAGAGGGTGCTGTATTACGCCGGCAAGACCTACAAGATGGGTGAGGTCCATGAAGGCACCGCCGTCATGGACTTTTTGGAGGAGGAGCAGAAAAGGGGTATAACAATCACCTCTGCGGCGACAAAGTGTCCCTGGAAAGGCTTCGGGATCAATCTTATTGATACCCCAGGTCACATCGACTTTACGGCCGAGGTGGAAAGATCTCTGCGAGTTCTGGACGGCGGCGTGGCCGTTTTCGATGCCAGCGAGGGCGTGCAGGCTCAGAGCGAGACCGTCTGGAGGCAGGGCTGCAAATACAACCTGCCGTTTTTGTGCTTCGTCAATAAAATGGACAAGGTCGGTGCCGATTTCGAGATGGCTTTGGAAAGCATCGGCCAAAAGCTGCCCGCCAATCCGGTCGCCGTTCAACTTCCCATCGGTTCGGAGGGGGACTTCGCGGGCGTGATAGATCTTGTTCAGATGCGGGCCGTCTTCTACAAGACCGAAAGGCTAGGTGCGACCTTCGAGGAGCTGGACATACCGCCTTCTCTGCTGCAGCATGCAGAAAGGCAGCGGATGCGCATGATCGAGCTGGCGGCCGAGTTCGATGACGAGGTTATGGACCTTTTCCTGCATGACAGGCCGGTCGGCGCGGAGGCCGCGGTCAGGGCCATACGCAGCGGGACCATAGGGAACAAGCTTCACCCGGTGTTTGTCGGCTCGGCCCTGAAGTACGTCGGCGTGCAAAGGCTGCTTGACGGTGTTGTCGCGTACCTGCCTTCACCAATGGACAGGCCCGCCGCAGAGGGGTTCGAACCGTCCGACAAGACCAAGAAAGTGACCGTTCGCTGCGACAGGAATGCCCCGCTGGTCGCCCTGGTGTTCAAGATCACTTCCGATGCGCACGGCGACCTTAATTTCTTAAGGATCTACCGGGGCGTGCTTAAGTCGCCGTCCAGGGTGCTGAACGCCGCGCAGCACAAGCG
>Ga0180433_10004055_pt1 | contig 20872 bp, 17 predicted proteins | sample SS_ome_8_FD_132980 | JGI IMG/M metagenome (GOLD analysis project Ga0180433, IMG submission 132980) | Hypersaline lake sediment archaeal communities from the Salton Sea, California, USA - SS_1_D_1 metaG | ecosystem: Environmental > Aquatic > Non-marine Saline and Alkaline > Hypersaline >... | reverse complement strand
GCTGGGCGGACGCCCCCCATTCGCCCCCTCGCCGAAGGCGAGTTGGCTTTGAAGACGCCGGAACGCCCGTCGCTGGGCGAGCGCTTTCTTCCGTTGGCCCTGAGGCCTACTTTGGACTGCGCACGGGCCAATCGAAGGACGTTCCGGTGCTTTCTCCCTTGGCGGGAGAAGGTAGGGGTGAGGGTGGATGCTCACGAGACCGATGTCCACCTGCAGGGGCGTTCAATTGAACGCCCCTGCTGAGCGCACGTCGCAGCGGCTCTCACCCCTCTTCCGGTTGTGCAATGTGGGTTCGGCGCCTTATTGCCTTGGGTCGGTGGGTTGGTTACAATACAGTCCGACTCAAGGACCGAATATGATCAAGGTGGTATTGATCAGTCACACCCCGGACCCGGAGCGCACCATAGCAGCCGCTGCCCGGGTCTCTTCCTCGCCCGTGGGCGCCGTGGAGCTACTGGAAAAGCTGACGCCCGAGCGGGTCGCCCAGCTCGTTGAACGGCTCATCGCCTCGGGCCACATGTCGGTATTCGAACACGCCAACTTCACCTTCGCCCTCGAAGGGATTTCTCGGGTGACGAGCCATCAACTGGTGCGGCATCGGCTGGCGAGCTACACGCAGCAGAGCCAGCGGTATGTCTCACTGAAGGACTTCAACTACATTACTCCTGCCAGCATCAGCGGCAAGGCCGAGCTGGCGGGAAGGTATCATGAGACGGTTCGCGCCGCCCACCAGCTCTATCTGGAGATGCAGGATGCCGGTATTCCGGCCGAGGACGCCCGCTATGTGCTTCCCAACGCCGCCGAAACCAGGCTGGTGATGACGATGAATGCTCGGGAGCTGATTCATGCCTGTTCGCTGCGGCTCTGCCTCAGGGCGCAGTGGGAGATAGTGGAGCTTTTTGAGCACATCAAGGCGGAGGTGGAGAAGGTGGCGCCCCGGCTTGCCGCTGAGCTCAAACCGAAATGCTACCGGCTGGGATACTGTGACGAGATGGAGAGTTGCGGCATTTTTCCGACGCGGGCTGAGCTTGCCGACAAACGCGGGGGGAACACGTAGGGGACTCGCGGCCAGGGACCGGTGGAGGCACAACGATGACGGGGCCTGCGGGAGGAGTGGCAAAGGTTGCGGTCCTCGCTACGGACGAAGGAGGCACTCCTGAACCAGGATAAGCTTCGAGAGTTCCAGCCCGTCTTCTACCCCAGGTCAGTGGCAGTAGTCGGCGCCTCTCCCAATCCCGCCAAATTCGGTAACAGGTACTTCGAAGCCCTGGTCAAGGTGGGCTTCAAAGGGCCCGTCTATCCGGTCAACCCCAGCGCCGCCGAAGTCCTCGGCATCAACGCGTACTCCACGGTGAAGGACATCCCTGGCCCTGTTGAGTACGTCATTGTCTGTGTCCCGTCCCCGCAGGTTCTGGGTGTGCTCGACGACTGTGCCGCGAAGGGGGTGAAGGTGGTCCAGTTCTTCACTGCCGGCTTCTCCGAGACGGGCGAGGAGGAAGGCCGTCAGTTGGAAGCGGAGATGGTGAAGAAGGCGAGGGCGGGCGGCTTTCGCATCATCGGCCCCAACTGCATCGGCGTGTACTCGCCGGCGCACCGGATGCCCTACGGGCCCATGCCGGTGCTCGGCGAGGTCGGGTCGGTGGGTTTCATCTCGCAGAGTGGCGGCCACGCGGGGAGAGTGATCGGCATCGGCATGAGGCGCTCGATTCACTTCAGCAAGGTGGTCAGCTTTGGCAACGGGTTTGACCTCGACAGCGTGGACTATCTGGAGTATCTTGCCGCAGACCCGGAGACAAGGGTCATCGGGGCCTACCTGGAGGGGATGAGACAGGGCAGAAGGTTCCTGGAGCTCGCGCGGGAGGTCTCCAGGACTAAGCCCATGATCGTCTGGAAGGGTGGGAAGACGGAACCGGGCGCGGAGGCGGCGGCTTCGCATACCGCGTCGCTGGCCATACCGGATGCCACCTGGGACGCGGCGATGAAGCAGACGGGCATCGTCAGGGTGGACAGCCTGGAGGAACTTGCCGACACCCTGCTGACCTTCCAGCAGTACCCGCCGTTTCTGGGTGAGAGTGTTGCCATTGTTGCCGGGCTTGCCGGTGGGGGTGGCGGAGAGAGCGTGTCGTCAACCGATGCCTGTGCCAGCGTGGGGCTGAAGGTGCCTCCCTTCACCGACGAGACAAGAAGCAAGCTGAAGCCGATTCTACCTCCGGCGGGGTGCATTCTGAGGAACCCCCTGGACATGGGCGGGTCCGGCGGCGTGCTGGAGATCCTGGAGCGAACGATGGAGCTTGTTGTCGCCGACCCCGGGGTGGATGCCATCATAGTCAATGAGCACCTGGACCAGCTTCTCGGCGGAATGCCGAAGGAGAGGCTTGAGGGGATGAACGACATCTTCATCGGCGCGGCGGGAGTGAAGCCCCTGGTCATAGTCTCTTCCCCTTCCATGTTTGCCGCTGAAGTGGCGGCTCTGGAGAAGAAGCTCGCCGATGCGCGGGTAGCGGTCTATCCCAGCCTGGACCGGGCCGCCAAGGCGATAGCCAACATGAACCGGTACTACCGGTTCCATCGTAGCCCTGCCGCTTAGGAGGGAGGGGCAAATGGACGTATTCCTCGGTATCCTGCACTTGTTCTCCTACTCGCTGTACTGGCTCGTGGCGTGGGTGGGGGGCGTGGTGGTGTGCGCCAGGCTGTTCCGACGACATAGAGGGAGGGCGCTGCGCTTTGCCTTGTGGGGGTTCGTGATACTGCTCGTCAGCGGCATTGTGAGGGCCGCCCTCTGGGCATCGGTCGTGCAGTACCTGTTTGCCGCGATGAGAATGACAAACGGACTTCTTGTCGCCATCAACCTGCCTCTGGCCGTCGTAGACCTGGTTGGCGTTGCCTTCGTCCTCTATGCTCTGTGGACTCTGGGGAAGCGCAGCATCTCCTCTGGTGGTGGTGTGGTTTCCTGAAGAGCGGCCGGCATGGGTAGTTCTGCGTGGCGCAGCCGGCGTTGCCAGGATTCAGGCTGCGAAACCGTCGCCCGTTAAATCTGCCGGCCAACGCTCGATTGAGTGAATGCTCTAAATAGTTATCATTACTACTAGCCGTATCGAGCTTCATCGGATATAATGTACCTATGGGCTGTGTTGTACATATGAGCAGGACAAGAAGGAACGGCTGCGGATGACGGCGTTGGAGGAACTGAGGAAACCGGCGGCCTCCCTATCCAATCCCCACATTAAGCGCTGGAAGGAGAAGGGCGGCCGGGTAATCGGTTACTACTGCACCTACGTGCCAGTGGAGATCATTCACGCGGCGGGAATGTTGCCGTTTCGCATGAGGGCCACGGGAAGCACCAGTACCGAGCTGGGTGACGTGTATGCCGCCCATACGTCCTGCACCTTCTGCCGGCATTCTCTCGACCAGGCGATGAGGGGGGCCTACGGATTCCTCGACGGCCTGGTTGCCCTGTTCAGTTGCGACCACGTTCGGCGCATGTACGACGTGTGGAAGCTGGGCAAGGTTGAGCTCCCTTGTAACCCGTTCTATCTTCGCTTTCTCAGCGTTCCGGTGAAGGCCGACGATGCGGCGGTGAGGTGGATGGCCGAGGAACTGGAGAGGTTCAAGAGTAGCCTGGAGGAGCACTTCGGGGTAAGCGTCTCCGATGAGTCGCTGCGCCGCAGTATCAAGACCTATAACGAGCAGCGCAGCCTGCTCAGGGAACTCTATGAACTGAGGAAGCGGGACTCGCCCCCCGTTAGCGGCGCCGAGGCGCTCGAGATCCTCATCGCGGGAACCTCAATGCCGGTGGAGGAGTTCAACGACCTGCTGAGAGGACTGCTGGAGGAACTGAAGCGCCGGAAAGGCTTCTCGGACTACCGGGCGCGACTGCTGCTCGGAGGCGTCGACCTTGAGGACCCGGCCTACGTCAGGTTGATGGAAGACCTCGGCGGGCTGGTGGTCATCGACTTCCTGTGCTTCGGCATCAGGGACTTCTGGGACCCGGTTGACGAGGACGAGGAGCCCATGTCGGCGCTGGCGAGACGCTACATTCAGAACGTCTCCTGCCCCCGCATGATCGACCACGAAGGCAGGCAGGAGTTCATGCAGCAGTTGGTGAAGGAGTTCCGGGTCGACGGCATCATCATCCAGCGGATGAAGTACTGTGACCTGTGGGGTGGTGAGGGCGCCATGGTTCAGTGGGACATGAGGAGGAACGGGATACCGTGCATGGTGCTGGAGAGGGAATACTTGATGACTTCGGTGGGGCAGACGCGCACGCGGGTACAGGCGTTTCTGGAAACCATCGGAAGCTACTAGGAGGAACGGAGATGGTGGCCGAGAAGTACGAAGCGCACCGGAGAATGTACGAACTGCTGAAGGACCGGCCGGCACCTGCGGCGAAGATGATGGCGGAATGGCTTGAAGGGGTATTCAGTGCCGTCGACGAGGGCAGGCCGATCGTGTATCACTCCTTCGCCCTATTCTCCGAGGTTATCATTGCTCTCGACCTGCAGCCTCTATGCTGCGAGGCGTGGGATATGATGGCGTCGCGTGTGGACCCGCAGCATCCGCTGAAGAGCATTGATGTGGCTCACGAGGCGGGGATACCCTCCGAGATGTGCTCCTACGACAAGGCGATACTGGGGAGCGTGATGCGGGAGACCATGCCCCCGCCGGGAATGATCGCCCTGTCGGCCACACCCTGCCAGAACGCGTACATCACCTACCAGGCGGTGGCCCATATCACCGGCGCCCCGATGTGGGTGAGCGATATTCCCTACGATATGGACGAGTTGGGGGCTGAGGAGTACTGGGTCGAGCAGTACCGGGGCCTGATTGCCTTTCTCGAAGAGCACGGCGGGAAGAAGATGGACTACGACCGTCTGAGGGAGGTGGTCGAGGAGAGCAATCGCTGTGTCGAATACTGGCTCGAGCTGATGGAGCTGCAGAAGATGAAGCCGGCGCCGCGGACCGGGCCGCTATGGACGGGCACCTATGCCGGCATGACCTCCTTCGGACTTCCCTCGAGCACTGCCGCGGTGAAGGCGACCCTCGACGGGGTGAAAGAGGACATGGCCGAGGGGAAGGCGGCCGTGGCTGAGGAGAAAGCCCGCGCGGTATGGTTCCACTTCCCCGTCGGCTGGGACACGGGACTGATGGCGTGGATGGCCGATATGGGGGTGGCGGTGCCCTTTGTCGAGTTCGACGGCTACCGCGCCGAGCCGGTGGATACCTCCACGCCGGAAAGCATGATACGGGGGATGGCGAGGCGGGCGCTGGAGGTGCCCATGGTGAAGATAGCCCAGGGGGCAACCGACCGCTATATCGAGGACTTGCTGTACGTCATAAGGGAGTGGCAGGCTGACTGCGCTATCATCGCCGGCCACCCTGGCTGCAAGTGGATCACAGGCGCCCACGGCCTCATCAGGGACGCCTGTCGCGAATACAACGTCCCCGTGCTGCTGTACGACGTTGACCTGGTCGATGACAGGATAACCTCCCCCGAGGAGTCTCGGGCCAAGATAGAGCAGTTCCTCAATATGGTGCTCGACCGCAAGAACTAGGACGTTGCAGCAGGATGCTGCAACTGCTCACCGCCCTGCGGTACGAGGCCTGGAGCGCTTTCAACGACCAGTGGGCTCGATTGGCAACCCCAGATTGCGCAGGCGCACCTCTTCCCATTCCTCGAAAGTGCCCGGCATGACGAAACACTCTTCCTCGGGCAGCGGCTCCATTACCACCGCACCGGCGGGGCAGGCAATGACGCATTGCCCGCACCCGATGCACTTGTCACGGTTGAAGATGGGGTATCCCTGGTCGTCCTCGGTTATGGCGTGGACCTGGCAGCGCGGGATGCAATCGCCGCAGCCGATGCAGTTGTCCATATCGACGACGGCGCGGTAGTTGGCCCGTTGCGGCGCTTCGGCGAGGCCCCAGTCGTTGATGCCGCGCAGGACGCCACAGCAGTCGCCACAGCAGTTGCAGCAGCCCATGAACTGGTTGGCGCCGGTGCCCATAAGGAACCCGTAGAAGCCCAGGTGAACATGGCCGGTGTCCTCGAGTTCGGTGAACAGCTTGAGTGCCTGCTCGCGGTCAAGCACATTCTCGCCAAGGGGCGTCTGTGGAGGCAGGCCGACGAAGGCGCAGCGCTTCACCGGGGTGGGGCAATCGCTGCCGACGAAGTTCTTCTGGACGCGGCAGATGCAGTTGGCCACCCTGAAACGCTCGTAACGCTGGAAGTGAGCGTCGATATCCTCGTATGGCTGGAGGAGCTCCGGCTTGACCGAGCCCCGCACCGGAACAACGTTCATGATGCCCGGTTGCGGCCCGAGGATTCTCTCCGCGCCACCTCCAGCCAAGTACACCTCAAACAGCTCGGCGAACTCCTTGTCCATCCGCGCATTGTGCCTCTCGTACCAGCCGAGGATGAAGGGTCCGAGCCGGAACTTCGTCACTCCGTCATCAACGAATTGGCGGGCCAGGTTCAGCGCCACCATCTCGCCGAGCAGTTGCTGCACCTTCTCCTCGGGAAGACCGACCTTCGCCGCTATCTCGGCGGGCGTCTCGTGCCTGCGGCTCATCACGCTGCCGACCTGTACCTGCTCCGGGGTGAACACCTTCTTGATGAGGCGAATCTCCACACCGGACTCCGTTCTGGGGAAGCCGCCGGCAAGGGCGTTCAACGCGTCGGCCAGTCTCTCGTAGCTCTCGTCACCCATGTGAACCTCCTTCGTCATTTCCGAAATACACCAGGGGCGCGTGGGCCGCTGCCTCGCGCCGCTGCGTGGGTACCGTCTCGACTATCGAATCAGATATACTATTCCGAGTACTACAGTGGCCCCTCGACTGAGGGGCCACTGGTTGCAGTAACGCTATTCCGTTGCGGACTCACACGTCCGAAATGCCTCCCGGGTGCTGTGCCGCTAGCTTATCCAGCCCATGTTGCGCATGCGTAGCTCTTCCCACTCCTCCATGGTGCTAGGGGGGTAGAATCGCTCCGCCTCGGGCAGCTTCTCCAACTCGACTGCGTCGACGGGGCATGTGATGACGCACTGCCCGCAGCCGAAGCACTTCTCGCGGTTGAAGATAGGGCTGCCGTCCGACTCCTCGGTGATGGCGCCTATAGGACATCGCGGGATGCAGTCGCCGCAGGAGATGCAGACATCCATGTTCACGACAGCGCGGTAGTTTGACCTCTGTGGGGCGTCGACCGCTCCGAACTCGGTCATGGCGCGCATTACACCGCAGCAATCGGGGCAGCAGGTGCAGCACCCCATGAACTGCGGCTCGCCAGTATAGAAGATGTAGCCGTAGAAGCCCATGTGGACATGGCCGGTCTCTTCCAGTTCGGTGAAGAGCTTAAGCGCCTGCTCGCGGTCGAAGACCGATTCCGATAGCGGCGTGTCTGGGGGAAGGCCGACGAAGGCACAGCGCCTTACCGGCGTAGGACAGGTGCTTCCCACGAAGTTCTTCTGCACGCGGCAGATGCAATTCATCACCATGAAGCGCTCGTGGCGCTGGAAATGGGCGTCGATGTCCTCGTGGGGGTCCAGCAGCTCCGGCTTGACCGAGCCCCGAACCGGGATGATGTCCATTATGCCCGGTTGCGGCTCGAGCATCGTCTTGGCTGCTCCTTCGCTGAAGAACTGTTCGACGAGCTCGGCGAACTCCTTGTCCATGGTGTGGACCGTGCCCTCGTAGATGCCGAGGACGAAAGGTCCTATGCGGTACTTCTCCTGCCCGTCGACTATTCGCTTGCGGGCAACACCCAGCATCTGCAACGCGACGGTGTCGAGCTGTTCCTTCACCTGCTCGGGGGTAAGCCCCGCCTTCGCCGCCAGCTCCTCCACCGTCTGGGGCTCGCGGGAGAGGTAGCCGAAGACGTGGGCCTGCTCCGGCGTGTAAATCCACTTGAGGATCTTGATCTCCACCCCCGACTTCATTCTGGGGAAGCGATTGGGCAGGGCATCCAGAGCGTTGGCCAGGCGATCGTATGCTTCGTCAGCCATTGAGACCTCCTTTTGTCCTTTCTCAAGCCGAGAAGCGGCACGTGTGGCGTCGGCGCTGCCGCTTCAATGTGAGCGTATCAGAATCATTGTATATTGTATAACCGTATCCAGTATAGCATGCAATGCGCCATCGGTAAACCGAACCGCGTGTCTACGTGGCGCGCGGGACGCGGCTTCAGTGGTGTGACGCCAGCGGCGCCAGGGACTTCTCCTTCCTCCACTGGTGATAGCGGATGCAGGTGCTCATGGCCCTGGCCGCCTGCGCTACAGAGGGGAAACATGCCACGCCGGCGTCGGTGCAGGCCTGCTGCCTCTCGAGGAATACCGGGATAGCCTCGTGTGCGGCAACGTGGTCCAGGATAATGGCGGTGGGCTTGGTGGTTTCCCTGGCGAAGCTTATCATCATTCTGAGCGCCTGTGTGCCCGGGTCCCGATAGAAGGGCGTCAGATTGTGGGGTATGCGCAGGAAGAGCATGTCGACCTCGCTCCAGTCGGCGACCGTCCTCATGATGTCGGTGAGCTTGCCCGGGGCGAACTGCGGGTCTATGGGATTGACCAGGATATTGCCCGCCGGGTTCAGGATGAACTCGCCGATTCTCTCTATGATCTCCTGGGGCAGATGGGGTACATTGAGGCCGGCCCGGATGCAGTGGTCGGCGGATATGACGCTCGCTCCTCCACCGAGCCCGATGATGCACACATTCGGCCCCTGGGGAGGCGGCATGCGTACGAGGGCGAGAGCCACATCCACCATCTCGTCCACGCTGTAGACCTGGATCACCCCCGCCTGCCTCATGAGGGCATTCCAGCGCTTTGTGGAGATGGGAAGGGCGCCGGTATGGGCGGTAGCGGTTGCCATTCCCTGAGCGCTGTGGCCCCCCTTGAGCATTATCACCGGCTTGGCCCTGGTCACTTCCCGCAGCAGCTTGTAGAACCTCCTTGGGGCCTTTAGGCCCTCGATGTAGGCGGTTATTATACCGGTCTCCGGGTCGTTGGCCAGATACTCCAGCAGGTCGCATTCGTTGAGGTCACAGGCATTGCCGTAGCTTATGGCTTTGCTGAAGTAGGCGCCTCTCAACCCGGCGAGTCGGACGGCATAGGCGGAGTTGCCCCCGCTCTGACAGAAGTAGCCGATCGGGCCGCTTTGCTGGGGAAGGCCATGGGCGAAGGTGAGGCCGGTCGACGGGCAGTAGATGCCCATGCAGTTGGGGCCGAGGATGCGCATCCCGCCACGGCGGGCGATACTCACGATGTCGGCCTCGAGCCTTGCTCCTTCTTCGTCCTTCTCGCTGAAGCCGGCGGTGAAGAAGCTGACGACCTTCACCCCTTTGGCTGCGCAGTCCCGCATGAACTGGGGCGTGGCCCGTGCCGGGATGGTTGCCCACACATAGTCCACCTGGCCGGGGATTTCCTTGATATCGGTGTAGCACTGCAGCCCCTGTGCCTCGGTGAGAGTCCTGCTTATGGGGTAGAGGTCGCCCTCGAAGCCGGAGACGAGGTGGCTCTCCAGCAGGGCCTGTCCGGTGCGGGAGACACCGGCGAAGGCAATCGACTTGGGGTGGAATATATACTCCAGGTCGCTGTTCTGTGGCCGTTTCACTTGTTGCTGTCCCCCTGCTTGTGGTGAAAACGAGTCGCCGGCACCGATGCAGCCGACGTGTACGCAGGCAGGGCGTCGAGTGGGGAGGCGCTGGCGAGCCCCGACAAATAACCTAGAGAGGATACACTTGTTGAAGCGATAAATAAAGGGGTGGCCTCAGCAAGGCCCGGAAGCGGCGTATGAACCCCCGTGGGTCGGGCGGAGGATCCGCTCCGCCGGGCCTGGAGCGGATGCTCCAGGCTAACCGTGGCGTGGGCCGATGTCGGTGTAGCAATTCTCGAAGCGACAAACAGAGAGTCCGCCTCGACAACGTGTGAAGGCCAGGCATATAATCCTTGGCGTGAAGACCTCCGACTTCGACTATGACCTGCCTGCCGAGTTCATCGCGCAGACGCCGGTGGAGCCGCGCGACCAGTCCCGCCTCATGGTGCTGTCGCGGGGCGATGGGTCGATAGCCCATCGCCGTTTCTATGATGTGGCCGACCTGCTCCATGAAGGCGACGTGCTGGTATTCAACGACAGCCGTGTGATACCGGCGCGGCTGCGGGGTCGCAAGGCGGCGACCGGGGGAAAGGTGGAACTGCTGCTGCTGCGGCGGCTTGAAGCCGGCCTGTGGGAGACGCTGGTGCGGCCGGGGCGGAGGGTTGGCGTCGGGACGGGGATCGACATCACTGCGGACGACGGGTCGTCCGGGGGCGTACATGGCGAGATTGTGGAAAGAAGGGAGAGGGGGGTGAGAGCCGTCCGCTTCTCCGACGAAGCGGCGCTGGAGAGGCTGGGGCAGGTGCCACTGCCGCCGTATATTCACTCTCCCATCGACGACCCGGAGCGGTACCAGACGGTCTACTCGCGGGTCAAGGGGAGCGTTGCCGCCCCGACTGCCGGGCTTCACTTCACCCCGGAGCTTCTTCGCAGGATTGCCGAGAAGGGGGTCCAGTTCGCCTTCGTGACCCTGCACGTGGGGCTGGACACCTTTCTGCCGGTGCACATGGAGGACCCACGGGAGCACCCGATGCACAAGGAGTACTGCGAGGTGCGTGAAGAGGTTGCCCGGGGGGTGTCCCGGGCGAAGGCTGAAGGCAGACGAATCATCGCCGTCGGCACCACCGTGGTGCGGGTCCTGGAGCAGGCGGCCGTCAGGGGTGAGGGGGTGGAGGCCTTCCGCGGCTGGACCGACATCCTCATCCTGCCGGGGCATCACTTCCGCTGTGTCGATGCGCTCATCACCAACTTCCATCTGCCGCGCTCCACGCTGCTGATGCTGGTGTCGGCCTTCGCCGGGAGCGAGCCTATCCAGCGAGCTTATCGAGAGGCAATGCGCCGGGGCTACCGCTTCTACAGCTTCGGCGACGCGATGGCAATCGTGTGATACTGAGGCGTTGTGCCTGGCCACGTAATCTCGCCACCGGGAGTCCAGGAACCTCTGCAGCTCGTCTGTCTGCTCATCGGTGATGCGGCGGAACCTGCCCTGGCGCTCGATGCAACCTCGCACTGGCTGGACACTCTCCAGCTCTGCTACTGCCCCCGACCCCCTCATTTTTCGAGCCTCTAATTGAGGCATTTCGAAGCCCGAAATCAGGGATTTCCTGGTTATGCGGTGAGCCATCGCCATATATACTCGGTCGAGTGTCGTTTCCCCCAGCGGGTTTGCAGGCGCACAGACTGAGAAGGAGGTCTTGATGAACGACAGGCCGCAGAGAAAGCCGTGGCAAAAGCCTTTGTTGCAGGTCCTGGCCCGCACCAGGCCCGACGAGGCGGTGCTGGTGAACTGCAAGGACGGAGTAGGCTTCGTGTCGGGAGAAGACTACTGGCTCTGGGGCAGCTGCTACAAGTACATCGCAGCATGCGATCAAGGGGTGTGCTCCGCGATCGTCTCCAGCTAGGCCATGCCCCCACGCTTCTCGGCCCTTAAAGAGGAACGTGGGGGACGCGAGGTCTGCGGATTCTAGCGTGGCACGGATTCCGTCATGCGAGGGACGAGCGAGGGCTGCCGTTGGCTTCACCATTGAGAGACTCTAGCTGGAGCAAGGAACCTTATGAAACAACACACTCCTCGTTTGCCCCTCGCCGGGAGCATGGACCTCACCTACCGCTGCAATAACGATTGCCGCCACTGCTGGTTGCGAATCCCGGCGGGGTCCCCGGAAAGACAGCGGGAACTCACCTTCGATGAGATAACGGGGATAGTCGACGAAGCACGGAGCATGGGGTGCCGCACGTGGTCCATCTCCGGAGGTGAGCCCATGCTGAGGCCCGATTTCGCCGAGATATTCGACTACATCACCCGGAAATCGGCTTCATACTCTCTCAATACCAACGGCACGCTGATCACCCCTGAAACGGCCCGCCTACTGAAAAGGAAAGGCACCAAGATGGTTGCGCTCTACGGCGCAACGGCGGAGGTGCATGACCACATCACCCGGACACCTGGCTCGTTTGAGGCCGCCATTCGGGGGTTTGCCTATCTGAGGGAGGCCGGCGCTGGCTTCATGGTCCAGGTCGTTCCCATGAGAGACAACTACCACCAGTTCGATGATATGGTCGAACTGGCGGAATCCCTGAGCCCTCACTGGCGGCTCGGGGCGGTGTGGCTCTATCTCTCGGCCAGCGGGGATCCTGAGAAGAACCGCGAGATAAGGCGCCAACGGCTGGCCCCGCAACAGGTAGTCGAGCTTTCCACGCCAGACCCTTCTCACAACGGGCGGCACGGAAGCGAGGAAACGGAAACGGACATGCGCTGCCCGGGAAACGTGGACGACCGTCTGTTTGGCGCATGTATAGGCATAAGGCGCGACTTCCACGTAGACCCCTACGGCCGGATGACCTTTTGCGGCTTCGTCAAGGACCCTGACATGCTGTACGACCTGAGGAAAGGGACATTTCGGGAATGCTGGGACGAGTTCATACCCTCCCTGGCTGGCAGGGTCAGGGGAGGACAGGAATACGGGGAGAACTGCGGGTCATGCCAGTATCGGAGCGACTGCCCGTGGTGTCCGGTGTATGGGTATCTGGAGCACCGGCGTTTCTCAGCCCCTGTAGGGTACCTGTGTGATGTGGCCAAGGAGAAAAGGAAGCTGAAGGAGGACTGGGAAACGAACCACCGTCGCTACTTTCAATGTGCGGGAATCACCATCCAGGTGGACTCCGATCACCCCATAACCGATGACACATTCCATCCCAAGTTCAGGCTGTTCCAGGTGGATGGGCCGGGAGAGGACACCATCAGCATCAGGCATCACCTTTCCCTTCCCGACCTGAACGGCAAGGACCTGGGAAAAGAGGTGTACCGAAGGCCGCCGTGGGCTATCTACAGGAAGAACGGAAGCTGGGTTTACGTGGGCATTTCACCCGACGATGGGGACAGGCGCATCAACCAGATGGCCGCCTTCAATCACGACCACACAAGAGGCAGGATATACAACGACGCCAGAGCAGAAGAGAGGTTTCACCAGGGCGACGTGCAATCGCTGACCCTTTTCCCATCGGACCAGCTTCTGCTTGCACGGGTCCTGGCCGACAGGCAGGGGTGCTATTTCCATTCCGCCGGGGTGAAGCTCGACGGGAAGGGGCTGCTCTTCGTGGGCCATTCGGAAGCGGGCAAGTCTACCATCAGCCTGATGTTGAAAGAACATGGGGCGGAGGTCCTCTGTGACGACCGTGTTGCGGTAAGGAGGTATCCGGAGGGGCCCAGGATCTTCGGCACCTGGAGCCACGGCGATGTACCGGATGTGTCGCCGGATTCGGCTCCCCTGCAAGCCATCCTGTTCCTGGAGAAGTCCGGGGAGAACCGCCTCATTCCTGTGGAAGACAAGAAGGAGATAGTTGGAAGGCTTCTGGCTTGCCTGGTCAAGCCCTTCGTGACGGCGGACTGGTGGGAAAAAGAGCTCACGCTCGCCGAACAACTGTCTTGCGAGGCCCCCTGCTATGTGCTCAGATTCGACAAGAGTGGCGGGGTGGTTGATTTGCTGAGGAAGGCCGTACTCCATGGAAGATAACACCTACGTTGCCAGACTGGGCGGGACCAATCCCCCACTGTGGAAGAGCAACAGTCCATTGCTGGGCAAGCTCGATCTGGAGCTCACCGAGCGCTGCAACAACAACTGCATCCACTGCTCCATCAACCGGCCGGCGGATGACCGAGCCGCCAGAGAGAAGGAGCTCTCCACCGGGGAGATAGGGGACGTCCTCAAGGAGGCTGTGTCACTTGGATGCCTCACGGTACGGTTCACCGGAGGAGAGCCGCTGTTGCGGGACGACTTCGAGGAACTCTATCTCTTTGCGAGGAGGCGGGGCCTCAGAGTGCTGCTCTGCACCAACGCGACACTGATTACCCCGCACCTGGCAGAGCTTTTCGCCCGGATACCGCCCCTGGAAATGGTGGAGATAACGGTATACGGGATGAGAGAGGAATCGTATGAGGCGGTGACCAGGAGTCCCGGCTCCTTTGAGGCTGCCTGGCAGGGCATGAACCTGCTGCTGGAGAAGAAGGTACCCTTCGGGGTCAAGGGTGCTCTTCTGCCGGCAAACCGGGAGGAAATGGAGGAGTTCGAGGCGTGGGCATCCGCCATCCCGTGGATGGACAGGCCAGCGCCTTGGGCTATGTTCTTCAATCTTCGGGCCAGGCGAGATTCGGAGGAGAAGAACCGGCTTATCAGAAGGCTCAGGCTCTCAGCGGAAGAAGGCCTACGTATGCTTACCCGAGAGCCGCAGGAGTATCGCAAGGCGATGGTAGAGTTCTGCTCAGGGTTCATAGGGCCTCCCGGCGACCGATTGTTCACCTGTGGCTCTGGGATAGGCAGCGGGTGTGTGGACGCCTACGGGTTCTTCCAGCCCTGCCTGCTGCTTCGGCATCCGGATACGGTGTATGACTTGAGGAAGGGGTCGCTGAAGGACGGCCTGACTCGTTTCTTTCCGGAGGTACGGGAGAGAAGGGCCAAGGACCCCGATTACCTCAACCGCTGCGCCAGGTGTTTCCTCAAAGGCCTTTGCGAGCACTGCCCGGCCAAGTCGTGGACAGAGCATGGAGTCCTTGACAGGCCGGTCGACTACCTCTGTGAGATTGCCCACGCCCAGGCACGATACCTGGGGTTGTTGGGCGCAGACGAGAATGCTTGGGAGGTAAGGAACTGGAGAGAAAGGATCGAGTCGATGGATGAGCAGAGCGATTTGGTTGGCGTGCCACTGACCGAGTCTGTTTGAGCGACAATCGACGAAGGAGAGTAGCATGGAATCAACGACGAATCTTGATGCAGCCTACGTTCCGTCGGAGGACGTGGTGGCCAGGGAGATAGAGGAGGAACTCATCATTGTGCCCCTGGCAGCGGGGATGGGGGATACCGAGGACGAACTCTACAGCCTGAACGAGACGGGGAGGGCCATCTGGGACCGGCTGGATGGAAAGGCGAGCTTGAAGGACGTGGTGGATGAGCTGTGCGTTGAATTCGAGGCTCCTGCCGGGGAGATCGAGCGGGACGTGGCGGGACTGGTGGGAGAACTGCTCAAGAGAAGGATGCTGGTCAAGGCTGCAACGGGGTAGCGCACCCAAATGGAAGCTGCTCCACCGAATACGTCACGGAGTCACGACGCCGACTCTGTGGGATACATCAGGAAGGTAGAGGAGGCCTCTCTTTCTGTGGCGGCGCTGCTTGAGCTTATGCGGGTGGTGCTGGACAGGGGCGTGCCGTTCAGGTTCCGGGCGCCCGGTTTCAGCATGTTCCCCTTCGTGAGGGATGGTGACGTGATTACCGTATCCCGATTGCCAGGTGGGTCTCCCGGTCTTGGCAGGGTGGTGGCCTTCGTTCACCCCGGTACTGCGAAGCTCGTGGTGCACCGAGTGGTGGGCAAAGAGGCCGGTTCCTGTGTGACAAGGGGCGATAGCACCACGGAAGCCGACGGCTTTGCTGCGAGGGAGGCCATCCTGGGCTATGTAACGAGGGTTGAGAGGGATGGGCGCAGCGTATCAATCGGTCTTGGTGTGGAGCGGCTGGCGATAGCTTTGCTGAGCCGCAGGGGACTGCTTGCGCCGCTGGTTTGGCTGCTGGGGCGCCTTGCTGGCGCCTTTGCGGGGAGGGCGGCAACATGAATGACTCCCTTGTATCGTCAACTCCGATACAGCGGTTTTCCCTGTGGGATAGAATCAGGGCTGAGCGCAAGCCTTTGTCCTTTGACCTGGAGGTGACGGCACGCTGCAACAACAACTGCCGGCACTGTTACATCAACCTTCCCGCCGGGGACAACGCAGCGCGGCAAGAAGAACTCACGGCAAAGGAGATAGGCGCGATAGCCGACGAGGCTGTCTCTCTGGGCGCCGTGTGGTGTCTCATTACCGGTGGTGAGCCCCTCCTGAGGGGCGACTTCTCAGATATCTATCTCGACCTCAGGAGGAAAGGACTCCTGGTCTCGGTGTTCACCAACGCCACCCTGATAACGGAGCAGCATGCCAGGCTGTTCAAGGAGTACCCTCCCCGGGATATCGAGGTCTCGGTGTACGGGGTGACTGAGGAGACGTACGAGCGGGTGACGCGCAGGCCGGACTCCTTTCGCGCCTGTATGGATGGGCTTGACCTGCTTCTCCAGAACGGGGTCAAGGTGCGCCTCAAGGCGATGGCTTTGCGCTCCAATATGCATGAACTACCGCAGATCGCCCGCTTCTGCGAGGAGAAGACCAAGGACTACTTCCGCTTCGACCCGCTCCTCCACCTGCGCTTTGACCGCGACCACATCAGGAACGAGGAGATAAGGTCGGAGAGGCTCTCTGCCGAGGAGATCGTGGCGCTGGAGAAGTCCGATACGGAGCGGTTCGATGCGCTGCAAGAGGGGTGCGACCGGCTTGTCGTTCCGCAGTTCTCCCAGATTACCTGCAACCACGTGTTTCACTGTGGTGCGGGGAGGGGCAGTTTCACCGTGGGCTACGATGGACTCTTTCGCCTGTGCTCTTCGCTGTGCCATCCCGATTGTGTGTATGACCTGCGGCGGGGAAGCGTGACCGATGCCTGGTACCGTTTTGTACCGTGGGTGCGGGATATGCGCTCAAACAGGAGGGGATTTCTGGAGCGCTGCCGCGTATGCCCTATCACAAACCTCTGTATGTGGTGTCCCGCCCACGCGTATCTTGAGACTGGCGAGATGGATGCGCCGGTGGAGTATTTCTGCGAAGTGGCCCACGCTAGGGCAGGTGCGCTGGGGTACGCAGAGAAGGCGGTACGAGCCGGCAGCCGGAAGATTCGGGATGACAAATGGGAATAGCTGGTACGCATGTACGCTGGCGGCTCAGAAGGCTGATAGAGTGGTTTGCTCCACAGGTTGACGACCGTGACAATGTGAGAACTGGATATGATTAGCTGGCTCACCTATTTGAAGAGCGGTCTTTCCCGGGAGCTTCCCCAGGACCGCATTGCCAGCCGGAACGGTCATTTGGGACTGAGGGCCGGTCTGAAGAACCTGTGGCCCTTCGTCGCACGGCACCGGCGCAAAGGGGTAGTGGCGGCTTGCCTCATCGTATTCGCCACCCTGCTCTCCTTTCCTCAACCGCTCATAATGCGCTATCTCGTTGATGAGGTCATACTCAGCGCTGAGCTTGGGCTTCTCGCCGGGGCACTGTTTCTCATTGCCGGATTCCTGGTGATGCAGAAACTGACGAGCGTGCTGGAGCAGTTCTACTGCACTCACTTCGAGCAAGAGGTGGCCGTTGATATCCAGCATGGCCTGTTCGACCGTGTCCTGCGGTTCCCCAAGTCGTTCTTCGACAGGAACCAGACCGGCTATCTCATGTCGCGAGTCCACGCCGACGTGAGTGGCGTGCGCTGGTTCTTCTCCGGCGCAGTCGTCCGAATCGTCACCAACGCGGTGCGTTTCGTTGGGGGAGTGGGCCTGCTGGTGTACCTGGAGTGGAGACTGGGCCTTGGTGTCCTGCTACTCCTCCCCGGCATATTCCTCGCGGTGCGCTACTTCTCTGCGAAGAGCCGCACCTTGAGTCACCGGAGGATGGAGCAGCAAGCCAATGTCTCAAGCTGCATCCAGGAGTCGTTGTCCGGAGCTTCCCTGGTCAAGGCGTTCTCGTCGGAAGACCGTACGGCGGGGCAACTGAAATCTCAGTTGAGAGCGGCCTTTCGAATCTCCATGGAAGGGACTGTGGTCCAATCCGTGGCGAACACCATCATTGGCTTCATGCCCACCATTGCCACCGCGGCGACGCTGGGACTGGGGGCCTACTGGGTAATCAGCGGCCAGTGGACCCTGGGCTCCTTGCTTGCCTTCCAGGCATACCTGGGATACGTGTTCGGTCCGGCGGAGTTCCTCGCCACGGCCAATATCCAGTTGCAGAGCGCGCGGGCGGCGCTTGACCGCGTCTCGGTCCTGTTTGACATCGTCCCTGAAGAGAACACAGACACGGGCAGAACGGTGGAAAGACTAAGGGGAGGAATCGAGTTTGAAGGCGTCTGCTTCTCCTACGAAGGTGACGAAGAGGCGGTGCTCAGGAGTATCTCTTTCGCTATCCACCCCGGGGAGCATGTGGCCATAGTGGGCCCCAGCGGTGTGGGCAAGACGACCCTGGTGAGTCTCATCCTTCGCTTCTACAAGCCAAGCGCGGGAGAAGTGTACTTCGACGGGCTGCCGGCATCCGAGTACAGACTCAGTTCATTGCGCCAGCGGATTGGATATGTCTCTCAGAGCACACTGCTGCTGCGTGGCAGTATCATGGACAACCTGTGCTACGGAAACCCCGGTGCCGGCATGGAAGAGGTCGTCGCGGCTGCCAGGGCGGCGGGTATACACGAGTTCATCAGCGGGCTGGCACAGGGGTATGGCACGGACATCGGGGAGAGGGGAGTCAACCTGTCGGAGGGACAGAAGCAGCGGCTCTCCATTGCTCGGGCGCTGGTGAAGGACCCGGACATCCTGGTATTCGATGAGCCAACCTCTGCCCTCGACCGCCTGACGGAGAGGTCGATCCTCGAATCCCTCCCCGTCGTGGTGCGGGACAAGACGCTGCTGGTGATAGCCCACCACCTGTCCACCGTACTGGACGCGGACCGCACGCTCCTTCTGGACGAGAATGGTGTCATGACCGTCGGTACGCACCGCTCGCTCATGGAGACCAGCGCCTACTACCGCTCGCTACTCGGCGACCAGCGGGAAGAGCCGGGAATCGCCGCATCGCGTCGATGCTGAAGGACGGGAGTAGTCGGGTGTGAATGAGAGGCGGGTTGCCTGTTCCCGGCAGTGGCTGCTGGAGAGCGACCGATACGGTAGTTGCGAGCTATGCTGCAAGGTTTGGCTATAGAGCAGATACTGGAAGAGCAAGGGGAGAGGTATCTCCCCCTTGTGCATCATATCCTGCGTAGGTCAACCCCCGGGTTCGCTATTTCGGGCGATAGGGATGGAAGGATAAGGGAGCTGCGTCTGGCGGTAGCCGCCAGAAACGCCTTTCTCTTCGGAGAGCTGAAGCAGGTGCTGCAGGCCTTTGACGAGGAGGGTATCGAGGCGATCCTTCTCAAGGGGGCGATGATGGAAGGGATATATCCCGCGGGGTTGCGGCCCTTCTGTGACATCGACCTGCTTATCCGCCGGCGAAAGCTGCATCAGGCAATGGAGGTCCTTGGGGACCTGGGTTACCGGGCTCGTGGCCGGGGACTGTGCCATGGGGAAGAGGACCTGCACAGCGCAGTGGCCCCGGTGAAGAGCGGACGTATCCCGACCCAGATAGACCTTCACTGGCTCTTGGGGCCGGCGTATTCCTTTGAGGGGAGGGTGAAAGCGAAGGGCCTGTGGCAGCGGGCACGGGAGGCCGAGATCGCTGGCCTCCGCGCCCTTGTCCTGTGTCCCGAGGACGCCCTTCTTCATTCGTGCCTCCATCTTTTCAAGCATCATGGGCTCGACTGGCTGGCGTCCGCCTGCGATATTGCCGAGCTTATTCGTCACTACCAGGGTGCGCTTGACTGGGAGGCTTTCTTGAAGAGGGTATTCGAATCAAGGGTTTGCCTTCCGGTGCGATACAGTCTACAAAGGACCGTTGATCTCTTTCATCCTGCCGTCCCCGGCTTCGTCCTCGACGACCTCGGCTCATACAGACCAAGTAGACTTGAGAGGAGCGTGTTTGCCTCGCTTACCAGCCCTGATGACAGGCACCACGCAAATGGGTTGGATTCGACTGGGTCGCCTCTGCTATCGCTTGTGACCGTGCCCGTGGCTGTGCCAAGCCTCCGCTATCTCTGGACCCTGCTTGTGCCTTCAAGAGAGTACATGCTCATGCGCTACTCAATCGATAGCTCCAAGCTCCTGCCCTTGTATTACCTGCTGCGCTTCAAGGATGTCTTCTTGACGGCACTGAAGGGCATCCTTGTTCTTGGCCGTCAGACGACGATTGGCTAGTCTCGGCTTCTCCTGTGGGGGTTCTTGGCCCAGATAGGTCCCAGGGGCCAGCAGCCGTCGCAGTCTATCGATGCTAATCGTGTGACGGTGAGGTCGTGTGCCTGGCGACGTAGTCCCGCCACCTGGAGTCGACGAACCGCTGCAGTTCGTCTATCTGCTCATCGGTGATGCGGCGGAACCTGCCCTGGCGCTCGATGTACTCCCGGACCGGCTTCAGCTTGCCCTCTGTGGTCAGCCTCTCGCTGGCGCCGGTGAGGCGAAAGACGCCGTCCTCTATCTCGTAGAGGACGACTATCCCTGCTTCGACCGCGAGACGGCCCATGGCGATGGTATCGCTGGGGGGGAAGAGCCATCCCGGAGGACAGGGGGCGGATATGTAGAGGAACCTGGTGCCGGTGATGTCCCTGGCCTTCTTCACCTTCTCGTAGAGGTCGAGGGGATAGGAGGAGGAAGCGGTCGCTACGTAAGGAATACCGTGAGCGGCCATGATGGCGGGCATGTCCTTCTGGTGCTGCCCTTTGCCCAGGATGGGGGTGGTGGTGGTGGAAGCGCCCAGGGGAGTGGAACTGGAGCGCTGGCCGCCGGTGTTCATGTAGGCCTCGTTATCGTAGCAGATGTAGATGAAGTCGGTGTTCCTCTCGGCGGCCCCGCTGAGGGCCTGGATGCCTATGTCGTGGGTGCCGCCGTCGCCGGCCATGGCGAGCACAGTGGTCCCTGTCTTGCCCAGCGCCTTGAGGCCGGCGACAAGGCCTGACGCTGCCGCCGCGGTGCTGGGAAAGGTGACATTCACACAGGGGATGTTGACCGAGGTGACGGGGTACATGCCGTGGAGAACGGTGAGGCAACTCGCGGGGACGGTGACGATGGTGTCTTCGCCCAGCGCCTTGAGGATGTGGCGGTAGGC
>Ga0180433_10004054_pt1 | contig 20873 bp, 23 predicted proteins | sample SS_ome_8_FD_132980 | JGI IMG/M metagenome (GOLD analysis project Ga0180433, IMG submission 132980) | Hypersaline lake sediment archaeal communities from the Salton Sea, California, USA - SS_1_D_1 metaG | ecosystem: Environmental > Aquatic > Non-marine Saline and Alkaline > Hypersaline >... | reverse complement strand
GGCGATAGCCCTGCCGTTGACTCTAATAGAGCTCGTCGGCGTGGATCAAATCAGCAGAATCGTCGAGATCAACGCCCCCATAGAGGAGATTCAGCAAACGATCGGGCTCGATCTCCAGGGCGGCCGCTTCATCCCAAAGGCGCCTGCTGCGTTTTGGATTGGCAAAGACGAATTGAGCCTGGGCAATGTCCTGGCAGAGCCGCATGACCAGTTGCTGTTCCTTGCGTTGCTGGGAGGCGCTGCTGCTGCGGCAGAGAGAGGTGGGGAGCATCAGCTTTTTGTTCATCCTGCGCCGCGTCAACCCAAGTGTGCATCGGTGTTCTGACTTAATTGCGCGACTTAGGTCTCGGTTAGCAAGCGTCGAACATCGTTGAGCTGCTTGAGTGCTTGCCCCGAGGTCAGCAGCTCGCGGCCATGCTCCAAGCCTTCATCCAGGCTGGAATCCACACCGGCCTTCCACAGGTAAACCCCCGCATTCCAGCGCAAGGCTGTTGCCAGCTCGCCCTGGCCTCCTAAAGCGGCGAGTGCTTGTTCGCTCCATACATTGAGACCTTCCCAAAGTTGGTCGCAGCCAAAACATCCGTGGTCTCTCGGGTGAAGGATCAGACGTTGCCTGTCCTCACCCCGGCAATGGGCTGTGACGCAGGCCCTGCTGATCGGTAGATCGGTGCTCCCCTCCAGCCCTTTAACGGTCAAAACATTCAGCTCTTCGGCCAGGGTTAGTGCGTCCCAGGCCCTGGCCTCGGTGGGTGGGTGCACAAAACCGCTCACCAGCAGGTGCTCACCCTGGTGGGCCGTCCACAGCAGTTCAAGGCTGGCGACTGGTGGCCGTTTGCCGAGATCTTCCCGGTAAGGAATCAGGCTTTCAGCAGCTGGAAAGTGGTCGGGTTGATGCACCAAGGCCAGGTTGGCTTGATCCAAGCAGTCCTGAAGGCGACTCAGGGGTTGTTGGGCCCAGGGAAGTCCAATCGATTGGAACAGTTCAACGCTGCTCACCCCGTATTTCACCGGCATGCGACCGGCTCCTTGGAGCACAACTGGCAGACCTGCGGCGGCTAGCACCAGAGCCGTGAGGGGATAAATGGGTGCTGTGCGGCTGCGGCCATCGAAGGGCATCCCAAAGCTGATCGCCTTGGTGGTGGTGCTGAGCTTGGGACCGCGCTGCCGATAAACATCGAGCATGCCGGTGAGCTCTTGGGGCTCAGGCCGGCGGATGCGATGGGCAATTAAAAAGGCGCCGATTTGGGCTGGTGTGGCCTCCTCATCGAGGATCAGTTCAAGCGCGTGGCGAGCTTCTTCGCGGCTGAGTCCTTTGCTCGTGTGCTCACCGCTGCCAACTTTGCGCAGGTAGGTCTTAAACGTTTCCCGCCCACTGACCGGCGAGCTTGGCTCTGCGGCCATCAGTGCTCCTCCGCGTTGCGGCGATCCTGGAGAGCCGAGGGGGGTCTATTGAGTAGCAACGGATACCAATGGCTTCTTTGTCGGGTAGCAAGCGTTGCTGTTGGGATGACTAAATTGCCCCAGATTCATTGCTGAAAAGCGGCAACTTTTTAGAACGCTTTTTCTTTTAGAACCTCTAATTTGCCCTTTTAGCAATGACTTTGACCCCTGCGCTGACTCCCAGCCTGGCGGCGCCATCAGCTGATACCGTCACGGCTACACTCTTGGCTGCCAAAAAGGCGAAAGGACTCACATTCACTGAGCTTGGTTCTCTGCTTGGCCGTGATGAGGTTTGGGTTGCCTCTCTCTTTTATGGCCAATCCACAGCCTCAGCTGCTGAAGCCCAGCAATTGGCGGAAGCCTTGAATCTTGATCCGGCGATCACCGAAGCGCTGCAGAGCTATCCCACCAAAGGCTCGCTGGAGCCTGTGATCCCAACGGACCCGCTGATCTATCGCTTCTACGAGATCATGCAGGTCTATGGCATGCCGATGAAAGATGTGATCCAAGAAAAGTTTGGTGATGGAATCATGAGCGCCATTGATTTCACTCTCAATATCGACAAGGTTGAAGATCCTGCTGGTGATCGTGTGAAAGTCACCATGTGCGGCAAGTTCTTGCCTTACAAAAAGTGGTGATTACTCCAGCTTAGATAGCACAGTAGGCGGCCATTATTGGCCGCTTTTTTATTGGGCTTTGAGTTGGCGTTGCAAGGCCTCTTCGAGGCGCGTTTGTTGTAAGTTCTGGTTCAATTGCGCCAGCAATTGGCGGCTTGCTTTGCTTTGAATGCAGCCCAGGGCTTGGATGGCCATCTCAGCAACGCCTGGGAGGGCATCCACCGTGGCGCAGGCGGCGATTCGCTGGAGGATTTCGGGTTCATCGCGTCGTTGCAGTAGCCGCAAGGTGGCGATCACAACCTCGGCTCGCAGATCGTCGAGCAGGGGTTCGCACAAGCTCAGCAGTTGCTCGGTGGAGATTCTGCGGCAGCGAAATGTCAGCAATTCGATTCCAGCTAAGCGGTGTTGCTGGCCTGGTGCGTCTATGGCGTTGGTGATGATTGATAGATCAATCCCATTGCCCCAACAACCCAGGGCTCGCAACACCTCCGGCTCGAACTCACCCGCTTGCGGCAGCCATTGCAGCAGTTGCTGTTTGGCCTCGGGGTGATGGCAAATGCTGAGAGCTCGAATTAGAGCTGATCGGAGTCCCAGTTGTTGGCAGAGGGGCCCGATCAGCTCAAAAGCTTGAGGTCCTGCCATGCCCAAGCGCTCGCCGATCGCGAGTGCAAGGGCAGGGTCGGAAACCTTGGGCAGCAGTTCTGCCAGTTCTGTAGGGCTGAGTGGTTGGCGCCTCCACTGAGCGAGACGCTTGGACAGTGCAAGTTCCTGGTCAGGCGTCAACTGCTCAGCAGGGGCGACAACAGTGAGCATCGATCAGCGGGCGCCGAGTTCAGCAGCCAGCTCGCGCTCGAGCTTCTCGTCTTTTTCACGAGGCAGAACGTTGTCCAGCTTGGTGCGGTGGGTGCTGTAGAAGAGCATCCCGATGAACACCATGCCGCCCACGATGTTGCCCAGGGTGACAGGCAGGAAGTTCCAGAAAATCACCTTGGTGAAAGGAACCCCAGAGCCAAGGATCGGACCAGCGGTGTGCAGGAACTGATTCACCACGATGTGCTCCATGCCCATCGTTTGGAAAGCGGTGATGGGCAGCCAGCAGGCCAGCAGTTTGCCGGGAACGCTTTTGCTCACCAGGGCCAGGGTCACGCCGAGGCAGACCAACCAGTTGGCCACAAGACCGCGCAGGAAGGCGAGGAAAAATCCGAGGCTGCCGAGAGCTTCGTACTTCTTCTCAACGTTGAGGATGTTGAGGCTGATGATCTTTTGGGCCACTTTTTGCCACATGCCGCCATCAGCAGCAGGGTCAATCGTGCCGCCACTTGTGAGGCTGATGGCCATGATGATCGCCACCACCAGGGTGCCGATGAAGTTGCCGATCCACACCCAACCCCAGTTGCGGAAGGTGGCGCCCCAGGTGCTCTTGCCGGCCCAGGTGGCCATCGGCAGCAGCGCGAAGTTGCCGGTGACCAACTCCATGCCGAACAGCACGATGCTGACGAAGCCAAAGGGGAAGAGCACGGAGCCGAGAAATGGCATCTTGCTCTGAATGCCAACGGTCAGGGCCAAGATCACGGCCAGGCCAAGAATGGCTCCGGAATAGAAACCGCGGAGCAGCAGGTTCTTGACACTCACGGTGGCTTTTTTGCCGCCGGCGGCAATCATGCCGTCGACGAGCTCATTGGGTAGGACGTAGTCCATTTGTGAGGCTGAGGCGCTCATGATGTTGAAGTGAGATGGTTAGTTGTGGCTCTGGTATCAGCCGCTGATGCTGTTCATCAGCTTGGAGAAGGCGTCGTTGCCTCCTTGTGGCTGATTGATGGCGGGTTTGTCTTTGCCACTGGTGCTGAACCAGTTGACCAAACGACTAAAGAAATCAGCTTTTTGAGCCATGGGTGGTGACGTTGCGGGGGGCGGGTGATCAAAACTCAGCGGGGCTTCAAAAGATCAGCGCCGCCACTGATTTCGATCTGATCAAGCAGCCTTGGGTTTGGCTCCGAATTGTTCAATCAGAATTTCTTTCAGTGCTGAGCGCACTTCTGTGGCGGGCACACCTTTGCGATGCAATTCACCGACTTGCGGGTTGGCTCCTTGGGAGCCGCCGATGGTGATGTCGTAGCCCTCAACCATTCCCGATTCACCACGGGTTTTGGTGCCAGTCAGGCCAATAGCGCCCATGTAGGCCTGGCCGCAGGTGTTGGGGCAGCCGGTCCAGTGGATCTTGATCTCCTCAGGTAGGTGCAGCTCTTGATCCAGCGCAGCCGCTGCTGCCAGGGCTTGGTCTTTGGTGTTGGTCAGCGCAAAGCTGCAGTAGGTGTTGCCGGTGCAGCTCACGGTGCCTGCCGCCAGGTGGCTGGGCTCGAGCGGGAATTTCTGCAGCAGTGGCTCCCTTTTGAAGCGATCGAGCTGGCCGCTGGGAATGCCGGTGATGATCACGTTTTGATCCTCGGTGAGGCGCACATCACCGCTGCCGTAACCCTCCGAGAGGCTGGCGAGATCTTGGAAGTCTTCGGCCTTGAGGCGGCCAACAGGAACATGCAGCCCGGCGTAGTTGAGCTCGGCCTGTTTCTGCGGATGGATGCCGTAGTGGGAGCGCGGCGTTGCATCAAACACCGAGCCTGGGTCGGGAGTGAGTGGGCCAAAACGCGTGGCGACAAGCTCGCGGAATGCTTCCAGGCCAACGGAATCCAGGTACAAACGGAACCGGCCTTTGGGGCGCTTGTCCCGTTCACCGTTATCGCGCCACAGGGTCAGAACCGCTGCGGTCATCCGGCAGATTTCATCGGGCTTCACCCAGGCATCGAGGGGGATGGCATAGGCGTTCATCTGTGAGGAAAGAATCCCTCCGATCCAGACCCCAAAACCCATCACGCCGTCGCGTTCCACCGGGTGGAAGACGATGTCGTTGTGCAGCAGGAAGTTGTCGCGGGAGCCGGCAACGGCCGTGTTCCACTTGCGCGGTAGGTTCGAGAACTCAGGGTTGCCTTCGCCATTGCTGGTCAGGAAGTTCTGCAACTCCAGGGTGTACGGGCGCGTATCGACAATTTCCTGTGGGTCGATGCCAGCAATTGGGTTGCCCGTGACGTTGCGGGGGTTATCGAAGGCCGATTGGATGGTGTTGAGGCCAACAGCCTTCAGGCGCTCGAGGATGTCGGGTAGGTCTTCCAGCAGAACACCACGCAATTGGATGTTCTGGCGGGTGGTGATGTCGGCACTGCCGCTATTGCCGTAACGGGCAACGATGCTGCCGATGGCGCGCAACTGCTCAGCATTGAGGACCCCATTGGGAACCCTCAGGCGCAACATGAACAACCCTGGGGTTTTGGGGCGCCAGAACATTCCGTACCACTTCAGCCGCAGCTGAAGATCGGTTTCGTCGACGTTCTCCCAGCCGACACGGGCGAATTCTTCGATTTCACTACCAACGAGCAAGCCATCTTTGTTGGCTTTGTTTTGCTCGATCTTGTTGAGTTTTTTGCCCTCAAGCCAACTAGGCAGGGGCTTTGTCGGTGTTGCCACCATAGTTCTGAAGCGAAATGTGAGTGTTGGAGTTCAACTCTCAGGCCGCTTCAGAATGAAAGGCACGGCTTGATGTTGTGACTACTTAATGGATTGAGTAGGCCGGAGGAAGTAACCGTTGCTACGAAACTTCGTTCAGTATTGACGGCCGATTTCTCCCAGCATGCGCACAGCTCCATGGCGCAGCATTTGCCACACCTTGGACATGGCAGCGAAATCGGCATCGAGTTCGCTCTGCCAATCACCGCGATGAGCTCGACGCTCAGGGCGTCGCTCTGGGGGACGGGAGTAGCTAGTCCGTCGTTCAGCCGTTCTGACGCGGCTGGAGCGTCGTGACCGTGGCAGCGCTCGTGGCGATGGCATCGTGATGGGATGGCGCAACGAACCAGGAGTTCATCAGCTGAGGTGGCCCTTCAGTGGTGGCCGTTGTTACACGGCGAGGCTGCGGCTGGGCCTTGGCCTCTGTTGGTGGTCGTGCATGGCCATGGCGGAGGGGCTGTTCCTGCTGTGTTGCAATGCCTGCTCGATGAGCTCGCTCAAGCCAGGGGCGCCGCGGTGTGGGTGCAGGCGTTAACAGCTGAACCCGTTGAATTACCGCCGCGCCAGAAGCTTTTGTTGGTGCCGTTGTTGTTAACGCCGGGAAGCCACGTGCGCGTTGATGTTCCGGCAATTCGCCAGCGATTGCGCGGTCTTGGCCATCAGGTGATGGCCTTGCCTTTTTTGGGGGCTTGGCAGCCCTGGCTCCAGCATTTGCGCCAGTTGGGATGCGAAGCTGAACGTCAGGTGGTTGTTCATCACCCCCTTCGTCCGGGGATTGCTGACCGCTATCTGCACGTTCTTAGCCAGGAGCTTGGCCTTCCTTTGCGGAGTGCTGACACCTGTGATGCAGAGCTTGATCGGGTGTTGCCGCTTGCTTTGGCCCCCAATCGCATGACAGCCCACCTCAGTGCTCAGCACGGGGATGGTCTGGCTCTGCTGGAGCACCCTGCCACGCGTCAATTTCTCTTCGAGCTGTTGTTGGACTTGCCATGACCACTGACACGCCCGGCATTGTTTATTTGGTGGGAGCAGGTCCTGGAGACCCTGAATTGTTGACGTTGCGGGCCCATCGTCTGCTGCAACGTTGTGATGCTTTGGTGCATGACTCCTTGGTGCCGATGGAGTTACTGGAGTTGGTTCCTGAGGGCTGCGAGATTCACCCGGTCGGCAAACGGCGCGGCCACCATTCCGTGCCGCAACCCAGCACCAATGCGTTGTTGCTGCAGTTGGCAGGACGTTGCCGTTGTGTGGTGCGGTTGAAAGGGGGCGATCCTTTTCTGTTTGGTCGTGGTGGTGAGGAAGCCGCTTATTTGGCCAAGCGCGGTGTGCCTGTTGAGGTGGTTCCCGGGGTCACCTCCGGCATTGCGGCGCCGGCCTATGTCGGGATTCCGGTGACCCATCGCCGTGCCGGTTCATCGGTGACCTTTGTCACTGGCCACGAAGAAATTGATAAAGGCCGGCCAGCGGTGGATTGGCGCGCGTTGGCCGCTTGCAGTGATGGCCTCGTCATCTACATGGGCCTGCACAACTTGGCTCGCATCTGCGAGGAGTTGCAGGCCGGCGGACTGGCGGGAACCACGCCTGCCGCCATCATTCAGCAGGGCAGCGTGAATGGCCAAAAGCATCTGATTGCCACGCTGGAGGATCTCGCTGATGCCGCCGATGAGCAGGGTTTCAGTGCCCCGGCCATCGTTGTGATCGGTGAGGTGGTGGAGCAGCGAATCCCTGGTTGTGCGCCCATGCCAGCCCCCGTCACGATGCCGCAGCCGATAGCGCGCAGCCCTCAAAACGCCCCTGCTTAAACACTCAACAACGGGTATCGCCTGTTACCGCATTGGGGTCTATCGCAGCCGGAGATTGGATAGGCGGTTTGTGGAAACCAGCGCTCCAACCGCCCCGTCTGGGTGAGTGAGCCAACCGTTTCCAACCAGCTTTTCCGGTTCGTCGGTGGAACAAAAGCCTGGGAGACCGCACTCACTCGCACTCCCCTGCAATGACGTCCACAAGTGGCTCCCCTGGGGGCTTCGAGCGCAGCCATCCCAGTGAGGGGATGGCGGCCCTGGAAAAAGAGCAACGCCTGCCCCTCACCGGATGGCAGCAAGAGGTGGATCAGGCCAAGCGCCTGGGATTGGAAGCGGCCCACAGCATCGTGGACCGCAATATCTCCACCTTTTCTCGCGGTGAGTTGCCCCATTACGCGGGCATCAACACCTTCATGAAGGCGCCCTATCTCGAGGACGTGAACCGGGTCGGCGAATTTGACGTGGCGGTGGTGGGCATTCCCCACGATTGCGGCACCACCTATCGCCCAGGAACGCGTTTTGGGCCTCAGGGAATTCGCAGGATTTCAGCGCTCTACACCCCGTACAACTACGAGATGGGTGTGGATCTGCGCGAGCAAATCACCCTCTGTGATGTGGGTGATGTCTTCACCATCCCTGCCAACAACGAGAAAAGCTTCGATCAGATCTCCAAGGGGGTCGCCCACGTCTTTGCCAGCGGGGCCTTCCCAATCCTCTTGGGTGGTGATCACTCCATTGGTTTTCCAACAGTCCGTGGGGTTTGCCGACACCTCGGCGACAAGAAGGTGGGGATCATCCACTTCGATCGCCATGTCGACACCCAAGAGATCGATCTCGATGAACGGATGCACACCTGTCCGTGGTTCCATGCCACGAACATGGCCAACGCACCGGCTCAGAACCTGGTGCAGCTGGGGATTGGTGGCTGGCAAGTGCCCCGCGAGGGGGTGAAGGTTTGCCGTGAGCGCGGCACCAATGTGCTCACAGTCACCGACATCACCGAGATGGGTCTGGAGGCTGCCGCCCGTTATGCCATTGAACGGGCCACCGATGGCACCGATTGCGTCTACATCTCCTTTGACATCGACTGCATCGATGCCGGTTTTGTTCCAGGCACCGGTTGGCCAGAGCCAGGGGGGTTGTTGCCCCGCGAAGCCCTGAAGTTGCTCGAGCTGATCGTCCGCAATGTGCCGGTCTGTGGCCTGGAGTTGGTGGAGGTTTCCCCTCCCTATGACATCAGTGACATGACATCGCTGATGGCCGCGCGGGTGATCTGCGACACCATGGCCCACCTGGTGGTAAGCGGCCAGCTGCCCCGCAAAGAGAAGCCCAGTTGGATCAACCCCACTTGCAACATGCAGGTGGATCAGGCCTGGAGGTGATCCCATGCATGAGGTCGACATGACCAAGTGCCTGCTCCTGGCTCTTCAGCAATGGCGCGAGGAGCAGGCATCGCCTCAGGCGATGGTGGACACCATCCATTTGGATGTGGGCCGCTTCACCTGCGTTGAGCCTGAGCAGCTGCGCTTCACCTTTCAGGCGGCTGTTGCTGGCAGCTGGCTTGATGGCGCGCAGCTGCAGATCGAAGAGATCCCCTTTGTGGGTCGTTGCTTGGTCTGCAATGGCACCTACAGCCCAACTCCTGAGGGTGCTTACCGCTCTCCCTGCTGCGATCACCCTCTCGAGGAGATCGTCAGTGGCCGCGAATTGCGAATTCGCAGCATCGACTACCGCACGTCCCTTCAGAGCGCTGTTGAGTCACAAGCTCTATCGCTCCAGCGCGTCTGAAGGCAAAACAGTTCTCCAACCTCTCTTGCCATGCATTTGCCTTTAGAAGATCGCCTCGGCATGAATTTGCTGGCGGCCAATCAGCACCAAGCCGAGCACAACCGTGAGCACTTTGAGGCTTGGCAGGTGCTGGCCCTCAATGTGATGAGTAGCCCCGGGGCGGGCAAAACAGCATTGCTTGAGCGCTCCTTACCTCAGTTGGCTCAGGAGTGGTCCATGGCTGTCTTGGAAGGCGACATGACCACCCAATTGGATGCGGAGCGCTTGGAGGCTGTGGGCATTCCGGTGGTGCCGATTACCACCGGGCGCTCCTGCCATCTCGATGCCGCCATGGTCAGTGGAGGTCTGAAGTTGTTGCGTGAGCGGCTCAACCCAAATCAGCTGGATCTGCTGTGGGTTGAAAACGTGGGGAATTTGGTTTGCCCTGCTGAATTTGAAGTGGGTGAACATCACAAAGTGGCGCTTCTCAGTGTCACTGAAGGTGAGGACAAGCCGTTGAAGTACCCGCTGATGTTTCGCCAGGCTGATGTGGTCCTCATCACCAAGATTGATCTGCTGCCGTATCTGCCGGTTGAGCTTGAGACCTTTCGCCGCAACATCAACAGCATCAATCCCAAAGCCAGTGTGATTTCGGTGTCCGCTCTCACTGGTGAGGGCATCGATGTTTGGCATGCCTGGCTGCGTTCGGCTCGCCAAAACACCTTGGAACCTGCTCTGGCCATGGCCTGAGCAGCGTTCTTGCGTGTTGTCCTTATTGCAATGTCATGACCAAACAACTTCGAAATCTCTTATTTGCCGGCTTGGCGGTGGTGTTGGCTGTGGCTTGCTCCAAGCCTTCCACATCCATTGGCGGTGAGCCCATTGTTTTGGGTTACAGCAATTGGGCTGGTTGGTGGCCTTGGGCTATTGCCGTTGAGGAGAAGCTGTTTGAAAAGAATGGCGTCAATGTTGAGATGAAATGGTTTGACGGCTATGTCCAGTCGATGGAAACATTTGCCGCCGGCAAAATCGATGGCAACTCTCAAACTCTGAATGACACCATCTCCTTCTTGCCCGGAGAGAATGGCGGCGAAGTTGTTGTTCTGGTCAATGACAATTCAGCCGGCAATGATCAAATCATTGCTGATAAGGCGATCGAAACCATCACCGATCTCAAAGGCAAAACGGTTGCCGTTGAAGAGGGTGTTGTGGATGATTTCCTGCTGAGCCTGGCTCTGCGTGATGTCGGCCTCAGCCGTGATGACGTGATCATCAAGGGCATGCCGACCGATCAGGCTGCGACGGCATTTGCTGCCGGCAAGGTGGATGCCGTTGGCGCGTTCCCTCCTTACACCGGCACCGCCATGCAGCGTGACGGCGCCCATGTCATCGCCAGCTCAAAGGAATACCCCGGTGCAATCCCTGACTTGCTGACTGTCAGTGGTGATCTGATCAAAGAACGCCCTGAGGATGTTCAGAAGATCGTCAAGACCTGGTGGGATGTGCGCGAGTTCATGGCTGCCAACCCCGAAAAATCGGAGCAGATCATGGCCAAGCGTGCTGGCATCCCGACCGCTGAGTACGAGCAGTACAAGGCCGGCACCACCTTCTTCTCGGTCGATCAAAACCTGGAGGCCTTCAGTGATGGCGATGGCATGCAACACATGCCCTATGCCGCCCAGAAGATGGCTGACTTCATGGTCTCCGTGGGCTTCATTCCCGAAAAGCCCGACATGAGCAACCTGTTTGATCCCTCCTTCATCAAGACCATCGCTGGGTCCTAATGGTGGCGTCAGCAACGGATGGCGGGGGCGCTAAGCCCCTGCCATTGCTGTCGATTGGAGCCACTCCATCACCGTTGGTGCGCAGCGGTTTGCAGGTGTCTTCCCTGCTGATCCCGCTGTTGCTGTGGACGGTGATCAGTGCCCTGGAACTGGTGGACGGCAAATTTTTGCCGTCTCCAGCGGCGGTGCTGGAGTCGCTGGCATCGATGGCACGGGAGGGGATCCTGTTCCAGGACATCGTGGCCAGCACCGGCCGGGTGTTTGCCGGGTTTTTCTTGGCCACGCTCGTGGCGGTGCCCTTGGGCATCTGCATGGGTGTGTATCCCGCGATCTGCGCCCTGTGTGAGCCCTTGATCGCGATGCTGCGCTACATGCCGGCCGCGGCGTTCATTCCCCTGTTGATCATCTATTTGGGGATAGGTGAAGAGCCCAAGATTGCGCTGATTTTTCTGGGCACTGTTTATTTCAACGTCTTGATGGTGATGGATGCCGTCAAGTTCGTTCCCAAAGAGTTGATTGAAACCACCCTCACCCTGGGTGGCCGCGGCCGTCAGGTGTTGGTGCAGGTGGTGGCGCGCTACAGCTTGCCCAGCATCATCGACACCCTGCGCATCAACATCGCCACCTCATGGAACCTGGTTGTTGTGGCCGAATTGGTGGCTGCTGAGGTGGGCTTGGGCAAACGCATTCAGCTGGCGCAGCGTTTCTTCCGCACGGATCAGATCTTTGCCGAGTTGATCGTGCTGGGCTTGATTGGCTTTGCGATCGATATGGGCTTCCGTCTGTTGTTGCGGTTGTCGTGCCGCTGGGCCCTGTAAACGATGGAATTGCAGGTCCGCCATCTCGGCAAAACCTTTGGCTCGGGTCAGCACAGCAAAGAGGTGTTGCGCGATATCAGCTTTGCTCTGCGCTCTGGCGAGTTTCTCTCTTTGGTGGGGAGTTCAGGCTCGGGCAAGAGCACGATCCTGCGCTTGATCGCGGGTCTTGAGCAGCCGAGCTCAGGCCAGGTTCGCGTGGATGGTCAAGCGGTTCAGGGTCCGGGTCCAGATCGCGGCATGGTGTTTCAGAAATACAGCCTCTACCCGTGGCTAAGCGCGGCTGAGAATGTTGCCTTTGGCATGCGCTTGCAGGGCTTGCCGCAGCGCGACATCAACGAGCGGACCGCCTACTTCCTCGAGGTGGTGGGTCTGCAGGATGCAGCCAGAAAGCTGCCCCGTGAACTCTCGGGCGGGATGCAGCAGCGGGTTGCCATTGCCCGCACCTTGGCAACCAATCCAAAGGTGTTGCTCCTCGATGAGCCCTTTGGTGCCCTGGATTTGCAGATTCGTGAGGCCATGCAGGATTTTCTGCTGCAGCTCTGGCAGCGCACTGGCCTCACGGTGTTGTTGATCACCCACGATGTGGAGGAGGCCTTGGTGCTGGCTCAGCGGGTGCATGTGTTGGCGCCTCACCCCGGCCGAATTGTCAGCACGGTTGAGGTGGATCTCGACAAGAGTGATCTGAATCAATTGCGCTTGAGTCCTGCTTTTCTCGAGAAGCGCCGCACCTTGGCTGGGGTATTGCGGCAATTGGAGCCCGCGCTGGTCTGATGCCTGAGCTGGCGTTTCTTCCGGGCTGGCTTTATCAAGATCCAGCTATCGCCCAGTGGGAGCGCGATGGCTACGCCAAGCAGTGGTGGCACCCGCTGATTGCTGTTTCGCAACTGCAGCCGGGCCAAGCTTTGGCGCTGCAGTTGTTGGGTGAATCGCTGCTGCTCACCCGTGAGCGGGATGGTGTGGTGCGCTGTTTTCGCAACCGCTGCCCCCATCGCGGCGTTGAGCTGTTGCCCGCTGATGGCGCGGCCCTGGCTTGCCGCAAGTTGGTTTGCCCCTATCACGGCTGGACCTACAACCTTGAAGGCGAGCTGTTAGCGGCCGCCCGGGAAGATGGGTTTGTTGCTGCCCTGAGCCGGGCTGATTGGCCCCTTGAAGCGTTGCCAGCTCAGCAGGATGGGCCGCTGATCTGGGTGGCTTTGGCCGACTCGCCCATCCCCTTAGCCCAGCAGCTGCAGCTCATCCATGAGCAGGCGGGCGGGCAGTGGCAGGCGCCCTTGCAGCAGCAGGCCAGCAGCAGCCTCAGCCTGCAGTGCAATTGGAAAGTGGCGCACGACAACACACTTGACGACTATCACGTCGCCATTGCCCATCCCACGACGCTGCACCGTGAACAGGGACCGGTGCGTGACTATCGCCACCTCATCACGGACCTGGGCAACGCCTTGGTCACTCCGCATCCTGAAGGCGGATCGTTTTTCACCTTTGGGTTGCCCCCTTGGACCCATGTCTTGCTGTGGCCCGATGGGCGGATGGCCCTGCTGGAGTTTCTGCCCTTGGAGCTGAGCTCCTGTCAGCTGCAACTGCGCTTGTTTGCCAGTTCCAACCATCCCTTGGATGTTGAGATTTGGAAGCAGCAGTTGCTGGAGTTTTTGCAGGAGGACCGCCGTCTAGTCGAATCGGTGCAGCTGGGTTATCGCTGCGATTGGGTGCCAGGACCCGTGCATCAACTCGAGCAGCGGATCGTGCAGTGGCAGCAGCTCTATCAGCGCTTGCTGGCTGAGGCTCAGCTCAACCAGCCATCACTGCGCAGCCAGTCCGCCATCAATTGATTGATCGTGGCGACATCCGCCAGTGGCTCTCCGCTCTCTGGGTGAAGGGGCATGTAGCCATCAGGCCCAAATTCCGGTGTGAGTGTGAGCGGCTGCCCTGATTGGAGACGCTGCTGAGCAAACAGCGACCAGCACTGGGCATGGGCCACGAGAGCCTCCTGCCAGTTCGCGGCGAAGGGGTGGGGAACGCCAGCGCCCTGCTCATGGCCCACCCGGGCATGAATGTGATCCACGTGGCTGGCCATCGCCTGGATGGGGTGGAGTTCCGGGCTCATCAAGCGCTCGGCGACCACGCACCAATGGCTCACATCGGCGGTGAGCCGCAAGGTGGGATGGGCCTTGAGGATGTCTTCGATGGCCCAAGGATTGAAGAGGCTGCGGCTGCGGTGCGTTTCCAAACTCACCGGCACCGGAGTGTGGCTGAGCAATTGCAAGCAGCGCTCGAGAAAGCTGTGCTGCTGCGCCATGGGCCAGCAGTCGCTGCCTGTGATCAAGTTGATGCGCAGCGGCGCCAGCTCACAGGCCTGCTCCAACTTGGCTTCCAGCTCGGCGAGGTGTTGCTCGGGGCTGAGTTCGAGCCTGGGGGTGTAACCACCACCGGTGGTGATTTCAACGATGAGTTGCTGGCTCTGCTGGTTCAGCAGGGTTGTCACGTCTTCAGGTCGCCAGCCCTTGAAGCAGGGATGCTCAAGGTTGGCTTCGAGGCCATCAAAGCCGGCTTGCTGGGCGTAGCGACTGGCTGCTTCCAGGCTGCCGGGCCAACCCCAGAGGGTGTGAAACAGCAGCGTTTTCACTGCGGCTGAGTGAACAGCTCCGGCTGGATCCCGAGATAGATGGCTTCTTGGAACAGGGCTTGCTTGGCTTGGGCATCGCCGCGGTGATCAGCTTCGGCATAGCGAAGCCGCAGCGATGCGATCAGGCTTGTGAGCCGCGCTGGTGATTGATGGCTGCTGTGGCGGGCCATGACAGGGGTAATCACGACACCATCATGCTTGCTGCACCACCCGAAAGGTGAGATTCAGTCGGCACTGGTTCACCCGTAGGCGTTTGGGTAAGCCATGCAGCCAATGCAGTTGGGTCGGTGGATCCATCAGCAACAGGGCGCCGTGGCCCAGCTCGAGATCGAAATCATTGCCCTGATGTCCTTTCTTGGGCTTGAAGCGAAAGGTGCGGCTGACGCCCAGTGACAGTGAGGCGATGGGAGCTGTGGGGTCTAGTTCCGGTTCATCGTCGGCATGGAAACCCATGGCGTCGCGACCATCCCGGTAGAGGTTCAACAGCAGTGAATTGAAGCGCCAGCCGCTGAGTTCATTGAGCTGCTCGCGGATCCGTTGGGCTGTTGGCGACCAAGGCTCCACCACATTGTCGAGGCCGGAGTAGCGATAGCCGCAGCCCGGATCAGCCATCCAGCAGGTGAGGCGCGGCAGGGGATGGCGTTTGCCGTAGAGCTGGATCGATTCCTGCTTCCAGGGAACGTCCTGCTGCAACTGCTCCAACCACAGCGTTGCCGTGGCGGGATCCACCCACGCGGGTGCATGCCGCAGCTGCAGCTTGGGTGAATCCGCGATGACAAGTTGCTCGGGTTGTATCAATGCCTGCATCGCGCCCTAACCAGTTTTGTCTGAATGAAAGAAATAACCGGGTGATCTGATGGGTCCTGTGCCCATGTTCGAGCTGATTCCTTATCAGCGCTTCCGTGATACTCCAGCGGTGCGGTTTTTCGACGTCACCATCGCCGATTCCAATGCCCGCGATTTGGTGGTGCATTCCGGACCGGCGGTGAGTCCTCCTGATGACAAGGAAACCGGGGCTTGGCAGTTTTATTTGCATCCTCATCAAGAGGACAACCTGTTGGCTGTGCAGGGCGGCCGCACCTTCTATCTGATCAATTTCCGTTGGAACTATCCGTTTCACATCGTGCGGCTGGAGGCCGGTGGCGACATCCTGCGGATCCCACCAGGAACCTTTCATCGCTCGATTTCCGACGAGGAAGGCTCGGTGGTGATGAATCAGGCCGTGCGTGAGGCCGATGCATCGGTGGCACGGGAATTTCGCGTCTACAACAGCGGCCGCATTCCCCGTTTGCTGGCCATCACCGCCAACTCAGCTCCGCTGCCCAAGCTCCACGGCGTTAGTTGGTGAGGTCTCCAGCTCGGTGGCTTCGATGCTCCAATTCAACTCGCTTTGGGTGTTGGCCGGCCCACTGAAACTTCCGTAGACAGCGGCGGTGAGCTCGGGTTTCGAGGAACTCACCAGCGGCACATAGCGCTCATCAATGGCCCCTTGGCCGCTGGGATCAAAGCCGCGCCAACCAGCACCGGGGAGATACACCTCAGCCCAAGCGTGCAGGTCGTAGCGGTCCGGCTTGGGAATGGCGAAGTGATAGCCGCTGACAAAACGGGCTGGCAGTCCGATGCAGCGGCAGCATTCGATCATCACCATCGCCAGGTCGCGGCAGGAACCGACCCGTTCGCGCAGGGTGCGTCCAGCCGACCAGGCCGGCCCGTGGTTGCGCTGGGTGTAGCTCACCCGCTCTTGGATGATCTCGATCAGTTGCTGCAGAAAGCGCAGGCAGTGGTTGTCGCTGCCGATCAAAGCTTCTTGGGCCAGGGCAATGGCGAGCGGATCGTGCTGGCCATTGGGCAGCCAACCCTGCAGATGGCTGTGCAGGTCGCTGTTGAGTTCGCCAATGGGGTAGGGCAGTTGGGGTGGTTGATCCTCCAGGCAGAGATGCAGCAGTGGTGGCTCTGTGGTGATTACTTCTGATTCAGCAATCACATCAAGCCGGTCGGTGTTGCCAACGAAGCGCACCTTTTCAATCTGATCGCCACTGGCGCATAACAGCGAAAAGCGATGGCACGGCTCGGGGTTGAAGCGCAGGTTGTGGCTACGCAGCGCCTGGAAGCCCAAAGGCCGCGGTTGCAAGCAGATCCGATGCGGTCCCAATTGCACCGGATGCTCGTAGGAATAACTCAGTTGATGCCGGATCCTTACGCGCATGGGGAGGTGGTGAAGTAGGTCTGCTGCAACTGGCCATGCACGGCATTGAGCTGGCTTTGCAGATGATCGATGCCTTGATGCAGGCCGATGTTGATGAGGTCTTCAATCGGCATCGTCGTCCAGGTGATTCGCAACGCCTCAAGGGCCTGACGCAAGTCACCTTGAACAGGGTTGGCGGTGCTGCGTTCGATGCGATCCACCGTGCTGATGATTTCCTCAATGCAGTAGCTCACCGAGCGGGGGAATTGACGGTTGAGCAGTAAAAATCCGGCCACGCGCGCTGGTGTGATCTCCAGCGACTGCTGGCGACGAAACATCTGATAGCCACTGAGGGAGCGCAGTAGGGCGATCCATTGCAATTCATCGAGCGGACCGCCCACGTCTTCCGGGCTGGGCAGCAGCAGGAAGTACTTCACATCCAGCATGCGGGCCGTTTTGTCGGCCCGCTCCATCAGGCAGCCGAGGTTGGCGAACAGCCAGCTTTGGTCCCGCTGCATCGTGCAGTTCTGCAGGCCGTAGAGGGTTTGGCAGCTGCGCCGAATCTGTTGCAGTTGCTCGGGGAGGCGTTGGTGCCAGAACAGCGGGTCGTCCTGCAGCAACAGGTGAAGCGCATTGAGCTCTTCAAACAGATCTGTTGGAAGGGTGTCGCGGATTTGGCGCGCGTTTTCGCGGGCAATCGCGATGCAATTGCTGATGGCGTTGGGGTTCTCTGGTTGCCGGGTGATGAAGGTGATCACATCGGCTGGGCTGGCTGTTGGATGCAGCTCTTCAAACAGACGCCGGTCGGCGCAGGCATCAATCAGTGAGGTCCACTGGCTGGGATTTCCTGAGGGGTTGTCGAGCGAGACGCTCCAGCCCACCTCGAGAAAACGCACCAGATTTTCGGCGCGCTCGATGTAGCGGAAAATCCAATAGAGGCTGTCGGCTACACGGCAGAGCATGGAACCACCCAGGTGTCTTTGCTACCGCCACCCTGGGATGAATTCACCACCAAAGAATTGCGTTTGAGGGCCACACGGGTGAGACCGCCTGGGGTGACCCAGGTGGATTGCCCGCGGAGCACATAAGGGCGCAGGTCCACATGGCAGGGATAGAGCTCCCCTTCGCTGAGGGCCGGCACCGTGGAGAGTTGCAACGTTGGCTGCGCAATGAAATTGCGGGGATTGCCAAGGATCTCCTCGCGGAACTGGGCGCGCTGCTCTGAGCTGGAGGCTGGACCGATCAACATGCCGTAACCACCGGCTTCAGACACTGCCTTCACCACCAGCTGCTCCAAGTTGTCGAGCACAAAGGCGCGATCAGAGGGGTCAGAGCAGCGGTAGGTCTCGACGTTGGGAATGATCGTGTCTTCGCCGAGGTAGTAGCGAATGATCTCGGGGATGTAGGTGTAGATCAGTTTGTCGTCAGCGACGCCGGTGCCAGGGGCATTGGCAATGGCAACTTGGCCTGCGGCATAACACTCCATCAGCCCTGGAACACCCAGCATGGAATCAGGGCGGAAGCATTGGGGATCCAGGAAGTCGTCGTCGATGCGGCGGTAGATCACATCAACCCGGCTGAGCCCTGAGGTGCTGCGCAGCCAAACCTTGCCGCCTTCACAGGTGAGATCGCTGCCTTCCACCAGCTGCACCCCCATCAGGCGGGCCAGGTAGCTGTGCTCGAAGTAGGCGCTGTTGTGAACTCCGGGCGTGAGGATCACCACATACGGTTCCGGGCTCCAGGGTGCGAGGCCCTTCAGCATGCGCAGCAACTGGGAGGGGTAGTCATCGATGGGGGCCACCCGCTGCCGTTGGAACAGATCACCAAACAGCTGTTTCATGACCCGCCTGTTTTCCAGGAAGTAGGCCACGCCAGAGGGGCAACGCAAGTTGTCTTCCAGCACCCGCCATGTGCCTTCACCATCACGGATCAGATCCAGGCCTGAGATGTGGCACCAGCGCTGCTGGGGAGGCTCGAGCCCTTGCATTTGTGGCCGCCAACCGAGGCTGGATTCGATCGCCTCCAGCGGGATCACCCCGTCACTGAGGATTTGGCGCTTGCCATAGATGTCGGCGAGGAAGCAATCGATCGCTTCGAGCCGTTGTTTGAGCCCTTGATCGAGGCGCTGCCAGTCCTGTTGATCAATCAGCCGCGGCAGCGGATCAAACGGCAGGATCCGTTCACTGGCTTGGCTGTCGTTGTTGTAGAGGCGAAAGGTGGCGCCCAGGCGCTTGAGGAGTTGTTCGGCGCCGCGGTGGTCCTGGTTGAGCTGCTCCAGCCCGATGGCGCTCAGCCGGGCCATTAATTCACCGAGTGAGGAGCCTGAAGCCCGGGGTTGGTGCAGGTATTCGTCGAAGCCGCTGGAGGCGGCGTAGCTCTCAAACACAGGACGTTGCAGGGGGTATTGCCTGGATTGTTCCGTTTGGCCAACCCCCATCAAGGTCACGCTTGCTACCGAGCCAGGGCCTGCCTAGACGGCAGTTTTCGGGTTTGTTACGAGCAACACCAAAAACACCACAATGGTCGCGGTTGCAACATCAGACGCGTGGGTCTAAGTGAGACCGTGCGTCTTCCTCGCGCTTCCTTCCGCTGTGGGCATCGGTCCGCCATTCGATGACGAGCAGTCCTTTTTGGAGCTCTTTAAGCGGGTCAGCAACGGCCTCGATGAAGAGTCGAAGCTGCCGCTCTCGCTCTGGTTGTTTGAAGATCCCGATAGCCCTGTGGCCCTGCCGGGTGCCGCCTGCCTGGACCTGCACGACTGCCTGCACATCCTGTTGAACCGGGGCTACTCCACAGCTGATGAGGCCTTTGTGGTGGGCTTTTCCATGGGTAATGACCGCCGTTGCCGCCGCTGGCATCAGCGTTTGCTGGCCCTGGTCTCCCATCACTTTTATCCGCCCGTCTATCGCCACAGCCGCCGCGACCTTTGGCAGTTCTGGCGTGGTGTTTGGCTCGGTCAGCGCACCCTGCCTTTGATGCAATTCTCCCCCCAAGATTTTCTGCGCCTGGGTGAGCGCTTGGGCGAGATTCGCCAGGCCTTGGGGCTGCGCGACTGTTGTCAGCCTTAAAGCAGGAAGTAGCGCTGGGCCATCGGCAGCACCTCCGCCGGCTCGCAGGTGAGCAGTTCGCCGTCGGCAAACACTTCATAGGTCTCGGGATCCACTTCCACCTTTGGTAGGGCGATGTTGTTTTTCATCTGCGCTTTGCCGATGCCGCGGGTGTTCTGCACCGGCACGCACGGCGTGCGCAGCCCTAAGGCTTCAGGAACGCCGGCATCGAGGCCCGCTTGGCTGAGGAAGGTGAGGCACGAGGGGGCCATGGCCCCGCCGAAGCTGGCGAACATCGGCCGGCCATGCACTGGGCCAGGCGTGGGAATCGAGGCATTGGCATCGCCCATCTGAGCCCAGGCGATTGAGCCGCCTTTGAGCACCAGCTCGGGTTTGACGCCAAAGAATCCCGGCTTCCACAGCACCAGATCCGCCAACTTGCCCACTTCCACCGAGCCCACTTGATGGTCGAGGCCATGGGCGATGGCGGGGTTGATCGTCACCTTGGCGATGTAGCGCTTCAGGCGGGTGTTGTCGTTGCGGCTGTTGTCGCCCTCGAGCACGCCCCGCTGCACCTTCATCTTGTGGGCGGTCTGGAAGGTGCGGGTGATCACCTCACCCACGCGGCCCATGGCCTGGGAGTCGCTGGCAATGATGCTGAAAGCGCCCAGGTCGTGAAGGATGTCTTCGGCGGCAATGGTTTCGCGGCGAATCCGCGATTCAGCAAAGGCCACGTCCTCGGGAATCGAGGAATCCAGGTGGTGGCACACCATCAGCATGTCGAGGTGCTCCTCGAGCGTGTTGCGTGTGTAGGGCCTGGTGGGATTGGTGCTGCTGGGCAGCACATTGGTTTCACCGCAGATGCGGATGATGTCGGGGGCATGGCCGCCGCCAGCACCTTCGGTGTGGAAGGTGTGAATCGTGCGGCCTTTGATGGCGGCGATGGTGTCTTCCACGAACCCCGCCTCATTGAGGGTGTCGGTGTGGATGCAGACCTGCACATCGAAGCGATCGGCCACGCTTAAACAGCAATCGATCGCTGCTGGGGTGGTGCCCCAGTCCTCATGCAATTTGAGGCCGCAGGCACCGGCACGCACCTGCTCATCGAGGGCTTCAGGGGTGCTGGCATTGCCCTTGCCGAAAAAGCCCAGATTCACCGGCAACCCATCGGCGGCCTGCAGCATGCGGCTGATGTGAAACGCCCCTGGCGTGCAGGTGGTGGCGTTGGTGCCCGTGGC
>Ga0180433_10004053_pt1 | contig 20873 bp, 23 predicted proteins | sample SS_ome_8_FD_132980 | JGI IMG/M metagenome (GOLD analysis project Ga0180433, IMG submission 132980) | Hypersaline lake sediment archaeal communities from the Salton Sea, California, USA - SS_1_D_1 metaG | ecosystem: Environmental > Aquatic > Non-marine Saline and Alkaline > Hypersaline >... | reverse complement strand
TAAAACCGCCATTCCCAGAAATCTCTCCTCCTTTAGCTGAAGCTGTTCCATAAAATCTTGTTGATTCATTAGACCAACAAATAATTTTGCCGCCATTTCCTATCTCTTTAGCATCTGCATAAATTTCAGCATCAGGACCAATAAAAATAGCTTCACTATTGAGTATTGAATTATTTTTTCCTTGAAAATCTCCACCAATAAGAACTTTACCTTCACCATTTTTTGCAGACGCGTCAATTTTTGCTTTTTCAAAAACTGCTACATTTTTTCCAAGGAGCTGTACTTCTCCGCCTGTATCATTTTCATTTTTACAAGTAATCTCACCAGTAATATGCGAAGTTCCCTCTTTTGCAATGATAAGAACTCTGCCATCTTTTTTTTCTACTCCAAAAGCGTTAATTTTTCCTTCGTGTTTTATGGCTAAAGAATAAGGGCTTCCATCTACTTGAATTTCTGTTTTTATCGCCTCAATATTTCCGCTATTGAGGATTCCTATCTCCGCTTCTTTATTTGTTTTTTTTAATTGAATTAAAAACTTGTTTCCATCTTTTGGATTTAAAATAATTTTATCTGCACAGATAAGAGAGGCTATACCCTTTTTAGCTTGAATATCTCCGAAATTCTCTATTTGATAAGCTAAAAGATCCACGTCACCTATACTTGCTTTAATTTTTCCAAAGTTTGTGATTTTCCCTTTCAATTTATCTTTAAAAACCATTTTGGTTTCTTTGATAAAATCTCTATCCAATACATCCAAAGTAGAGGCAGTAAAAGAGGCTGTATTGACAACTGCATTTTTTCCAAAAATAATTCCTGATGGATTGATGAGATAAACATGACCATTCGATTCCAAAGTTCCAAGTATTTCTGAGACATTATTGCCAATCACTCTATTCAAAACTGAAGCAGAAGCTGATGGTTGCAAAAACCTAGTTATTTCACCTTCTTGAATCGAAAAATCTTTCCAATTGATAATCGCTTTATTACTTGCAGAAACATTTAACGTTTTGTTTTGTTTAAAAATAGAAACATTACCACTAGCAATCTGCGGGTTTGTTGGATTAGCAATAAGTGAAAAAGATCCAATAAATAAACACGAAAAAATTTTTTTTATCATTTTTTTTCCAATTTTAAAATCCGATTAAAGCTGAAAAATGTAGTCTACGACTTGGACTGTCAAGACCAGCACTATCAAGATCTTTAAGTTGAAATCCATAGTCGGCTTTTACCATAAAATAAGGACCAATGGTATATCTCACACCAGGGCCAATACTCATCAAAGTCTCTTCTTTGCTTTCGCCTAACTCTTCTTTATGAACATTACCCCATGCCAAATCAAAAAAAGCTAAGAATTCTAACTTGTCTATACTTCGAAACATATTCCAAAAACTCAAAATAGGTGAATGCAACTCTAAATTCCAAATAATTGCATTGTCCATATTGACTACTCTTTCTTTATAACCTCTTACTGTATCATAACCTCCCAGTCCATATTCTTCAGATGGAAGTAGATTTTGAGAAGCATATTGACCTCTTAAAAAGGTACGTAAATTCGTTCCTTTATAAAAGTCCCATTCATAAGTAAAAGAAGTGCGGAAGTAAACATATTGATTTTTTGCTCCCGGCCTTAATAATTGATATCTATCATTAGACTGATCACTTACCCATTCGCCGGGTGAAATAAAGGCTTCAATTTCCCATGATACTTTGGATGTGGTAAAGGTGTAGCCCATATTATATCCAAGCATGAACTGAGTTAAATTTACAACTTTGCCAGAAACAGGAACGCCTCCAAAATCCAAAGTGTTATTTGTTCTTTTAAAATCAAATCCCCAAATCAACTCATGAAGGAGTTTCTTTTTTGTTTTCAAAGGTATGTTGTAGCGCATCGAAGTTTGCATACCAAATCCACTTGTATGAAAAGGAACACCACTTTCATGTACACCAAAAATAGTATCTACATGAGAATATCCGCCATACACGGTAAGTAGGTGTTTCCAAAAAAATGGTATTGTGTAGCTAACAGTATGAGCTTGAAATCTATTGATGTTATCAGAAGAAGTAAATTGGTATGATAAAAGTTGGTCTTGGAAGAAAACATTTCCAAAATTAACGCCAACAAAAGGTCGATTATTTCCTGTTACATCATTTCCTCTATTCTCAATTCCTCCATATAATCGAAAAGGCCTTCTATCATTTACTAAAATTTCAATATTTGTTGTATCTACTTTACTGCCAGCAGAATAGATAGCTTGAGCTGTTCTAAAAGGGTTTCGATTTATCCAAAAAAGATCACCTGCTAATTTGTCTGTATCAATATAATCTCCAGGTTTTAATGTAATATTTTTTAAGAGATTATCCGTTTTAAACCATTTATTCCCTTCAACTTTTATCTCATCAATTTTTCCTTCCACAATTACAAGCTGCAGAATACCACTTGTTATTTTTTGAGAAGGAACACTTATTTGGATAAAAGGTCTCCCTTCATATTTATAATACTGCTGAATATCCGCCGTGATTTTTGAAATAGTAGCTTCTGTAATGTGAGAGCGATTAATGTATTTTTCCAGTTTATTTTTTAATACTCTTTTATCTCCTGGAAAGTTTTTTGTTTCGATAAAAATACCAGCTGCAAATTCATACTTATACAAGAATGCTTCTTTTGCTTTATCTGTAATGATCAACGTCTTTAAAATAGGATTTTTTTTAGGATAAGGTTTTATCATGCTGATCTCTTTTTCAGCCGCGAAACCATTTATCATAGAAAAAATCATTAGACCTATAAATGCTATCTTTCTTTTCATGTTATTCTCTCTTTAAAGTGTTAAAGCAAATTTAGGATATCTTCCTTCGAAATCTCTAAACCTAATAAAATATCTACGTTTTTCTAAAATTTCTTTTTCATTTTTTGTATTTATTAATACCTCAATATATCTTCCAATATATTCTCCAAAAGGATGGAACAGTCTAAATAGTTCCGCTGTATCGGTAAAACCAACTTCCTTTGCTGTCGCAATAGCCAATCTTACTTCTTTATAAAAGAATGTGTAAGGAACTCCGCCGATAGCTGTTGGAAAGTATACATTCCATCTTTCAGTTGCCGAATCTACAAATTCAGGACCTGGAACAAAGCCTCCCCCATTTAAAGCTCCTGTTACAGTATTAAAATCTCTATCTGCTGTATATATATATAAAGGTCCTCCTCCTGTATTGATGTTTCCAACAGGATAAACAAAGGCACCAGGGCCGATGCCGGGAGGAGTCGGGAAGAGATTATCAACAACTAATGCTATTTGACCTGTTAATGAATTATTCGCAACAAATGGAGCAAAAGCTCCGATTAGTGCAGTTGAGATATTCGTTCCTGCTATAACGGTCATATTATGGACACCTACTCCGTTCATTATTAAACGTGCATTGCCTAAAAGTTGTATATTTGATGTAGTTTCTAAATACAAATCTCCATTATCTGTTAGGATTTCAGCTGGAGTTGTTGTCGAAGCAGATAGTACTACAGGACCTGTTAAGTTTACCTGTGTAAATAAAGCAGAATGGAGTCTAGCATAATTATTTATAAAAGTGGTTCCTCCCGTCATTGTTAAAGCGCCGCCATAGATATCTATATGTCCCGCCGTTGATTCTATTTGAGCCTGAGCACTACCAAATGGATCATTTCCTGCCTGCAAAGTTATTGCTCCAACAGGTAATAGAGCCGTTCCAATATTGATATCGTTACTAACGATCATTGCAGCATAGGCATCGGTACTAGTAAGTGTAATATTTGCTGCTCTTGGGATATTCAATCCCCCATTTGAAGCAAGCAAAGCGACATTTGCATTATTATTTGATCCGGATATTAATTGTATATTTCCTGACGAGTAAATATTCATATCTCCGACGTTAGAAAATATTTGTGAAAAGCTAAGTCCTCCACCATTACTTCCACCGTTAAGTGACAAAGATCCTACTGGTGAAATAGCGTTGCCTATTTGAATGGTATTTGCAGTAATATTTGCAACAGATAAATTTGCATTAAGCGTCACATCTGTTGCAGCCAAAACTGTTAGATGGCCAGAATTTGCTCTAATATAAGCACCATTATTAATATTGAGTGTCCCACCAGATAAATTAACATTAGTTGATGTCGCTTGAACAGTAAGATTACCAGTTAAAGCTTCGATAGTAGCACTATTGGTTCCATTTGGTGAATTATTTCCTTGCAAAAGAACATCACCACCAATGATTTGAGCATTGACAGCATTACCACGGATATAAGCTGGACAATTTAAAGCTGGATTTGTTCCTCCTGTGATTCTTAACGTACCTCCCGTAGAAATAGTTCCAATTTGATAATTTTCAATAGCTCCTCTAGAACCTGTTCCATTCCCACCTTGTAAAATAATGCTTCCAGCAGCTGTCAAATTGAATAATGGATTTCCTGCGGTAGGACGTATATAGGCAGAACCGTTAGTTCCGCCCCTTATATTTACATTTAAACCTGGCAGAGTATTTAAGGTAAACGTTCCTCCGGTTTCAATATAAGCATCGTTTGCGACAGCTCCGCTATAACCATGCATATTTAATCCGCCTATGGTACCTTGCAAATTAGTTTGTGCGTGAATATAAGCATGATTGCCTAGTCCTCCGCTACCCGCATTTAATCTAACAAGGCTTAATGTATATAAATCGATAGTTCCTGCTGTAGTCTGTATGTAGGCTGGAGCAGTTCCTGCAGCATCACTGCCTCCAGTTAGAGTAAACCCTGCACCAAGAGGAGTTCCTACGCTTCCAAATTGCATTGTTTGAGATGTTATATATGCGCTTCCTAAATTAGCTGTAACGAGAACATTTCCCGTTGCAGAAATAGCAGCATGTCCACTTCCTACTGAAATAAAGGCATCATTATTTGCAGCTCCTGTACCGCCTAGTACAGACAAACCACCCGCTGTTGCATCAAAGGTTAAATTACCCCCATTGTTGTTAATATATGCTCGAGATAATGCCGTATTGTTTTCTGCATCTATAGTAATAGAATTTGCTCGGATAAGAGTATTGGCAGTAGATGTGCTAATACGAGCATCAGCGGATACTGCCCCACCGCCTCCTGTCCCAGCAGCGACTGAAACGTTACCACCAGTAACGCCTATCGTACTAATCTGATAATTTTGAATATACGCATCAGCACCAGTAGCATTTCCTGCTTTTAAATTCAAACTTCCGCCATTAATGGTCATGCTAAGTCCGGGTGTTGCTGGCGCTATTGGTTCTATATAAGCTTTTCCTATTCCTCCTCCATTACTTCCATAAATATTTACATCTCCAGATGCGCTTAGTATGAAATTACCACCTGAAGTTAGATAGGCATCAGCTCCAGATGCTGTGTTACCTCCCAAAACAGTTAATCCTCCGACTCCTCCGCTTTGTAAAATTTGTCGCGCCATCATATATGCTTCATTTGTGGTATTATTTGTTCCTCCAGTAACCGTCGTAACTCCAGCAGTAGTAAAAGTTATATCTCCAGTATTAGTAAAAATATACGCTCTATTGTTTCCTGCAGCGCTATTTCCGCCCTTAAGATCTAATTGATTAGCACTTATAGTCATGTTTCCAATTTGATCTTCAATGTAAGAACTTGCATTAAGACCTCCTCCTGTTGCATCGAGCGTAATAGTGCTATTTGAAGTTATATCTAAGGTTCCATTAGCAACAATAATAGTCGCATCTGCACCAATAGCTGCTCCAGGCTGTAATTTCAAATCTTGACATGCATCAATATCGATATTAGCAATACCAACGGTATACAAAGAGGCACCAGCGCCTGCTCCTCCTTGAATGGTAATATTTTTATTAGGCATATACAAATATGTATTCGAACTTTGAGAATAACATATTGCAGGAGTAGCTCCTGCAGTAATTTCAAGTCCCGAACCAGGAGTTCCTCCAGGAAGATTAAAAGCTAAGCCGCTCCCTCCTGTAGCATGAAGATCATTTGTAACTTTTACTGTTCCATTATTTTGTATATCGAGAATAACCCCGGCACTACTGGCAATTACCCCATCAATTTGTATATCACCATCATATGTATATAGTCTTAAAACTCCATCTCCATTAATAGAACTTCCAGGTTGAATAATAATATCTCCAGTAGTTGAAGAAGCAGTATCTATTGTTAAAACGGTTCCACCCCAAACTCCAATAGCCGTTGGCGCTAGAAGTGTTATGTCTCCATTTCCCGCTGGAGCATCATTAAATGTTCTAACTGTTACATTGCCGCCTCCTAAAGCACCTAGAAGCGTAGCTGTAGATAAATTAGTAGCAACGCCTGCAAGTACAGGTTGAAAAGGAGTCCCAACTGGAACATTTGCATCTGCAACTGCACTAATTGTCATACTGGTCGGATCGAGCAGCAACTCACCTGCTTTGCCGTTAGGAGATAAAGTTAAAGGAGCCTTTTTTGGTAAAAAATGAAGATGTGCTCCTGATACTTCTATTAGACCTCCATCACCTGAGGTTTCTCCTCCTCTAGCTGTAGCGAAACCATAAAACTGGGTATTTTCATCAGACCAACAAATGATTTTCCCGCCATTTCCCGTAGATTTTGCATCTGCATAGATTTCAACATCTTCTCCTACAAAAAGCATTTGGCTATTAGGAACATTAGGATTTTTCCCTTGAAAATCTCCTCCTATTAATATTTCTCCTCCTCCATTTTCACCAGACGCGTCAATTTTTGTACTTTCAAAGAGTCCAACTTTGTCGCCAAGGATTTGTATTTTTCCACCATTTTCATTTTTTGAAATTACTTCTCCTCTTATATAGGAAGAACCTTCTTTTGCAATGATCAGAACTTCACCATCTTTATTTTCTATCCCAAAAGAGTGAACTTTTCCTTCTTGTTTGATTGCATAAGCATAAGGATTAGAGCCTGTTTCAAGCTGGGTTTTAATAGCTTCAATAGTGCCTTGATTAAATATACCTATTTCATCTTCTTGATCTGTCCCTTTTGTCGCTCTAATAAGTAAATTATCCTCTTCTAATTGCAGGATTATTTCTTGTCCGCAAACTAAAGAAGCTTCTCCATTTTTAGCTTGTATTTTGCCTAGGTTTTCTATTTGGTAAGCAAGCAGGGTAATGTTGCCAGATTTTGCTTTGACCATTCCCTGATTGACAATTTTTCCTTTTGCATTGCCCGTGAAAACCATTTGATTGTTTTTAAGAAAATCCTCATCTAACACATCTAAAGTAGATGCTGTAAAAGAAGCCGTATCGATATGAGCGTCTTTACCGAAGATCATTCCATTTGGATTGATTAGATAGATATGACCATTTGCTTCAAGGTTTCCAAAGATACTGCTGATGTTCTCACCTACAACGCGATTTAATACAGATGCTGTATTGCTAGGCTGCAAAAACTTTGTAATCTCTCCTGCTTTGATAGAAAAATCCTGCCAATTAATAATGGTCTTATCGCTCGCAGAGATCTGCATAATTTTATTTTCTAGTTCATAGAATGAAGCATTACCACTCATAACATGGGGATTCGTGGGATTAGAGAAAAGAGAAAAAACGATGTTAAAAAAACAGAAAAAACAAATGATTGGAAAAGACGTTTTCATAATTTTTTACCTTTGTGCTCTTTTGCAAGAGACTATTTCCTCAAAACATTACAAATAATTTACGTGTCTAATGTTCTTAAATCTAAACACTAGCTTTTTAAAAATTAAAAATAAAAACCAAGTCCTAAGCCGACTTGTATTCCACCTAGCCACACTCTAAAAGTTTCACCACCGTCAGTAATTTTTCTCTTATCTAAAAGATAATTCATAAAAGGTTCAAAAAAGATTTCATCGATGAGAAAAATTCTTCCTCCAAAACCAAACGTTCCACCAAATGTATGTTTTGCAACTTTCTCTTGCAGATGAGGAATATAGACTTTCGTATGAGTATAGAGATAATTTGGACTCATTTTTACATACAAAGAAAAAACGTCATTAAAAGCGTAGATGTAATTTAAACCTAAAGAGAGGGGAACTTGTTCTACGATAGTGCTGCTGGTTGTATCAATGCTTGTGATTCTATCTTTTTTATAAAAATACCCTATTTCGCAGAAAAGATTTAATCCGTGATACATATCGTAACATATTTCTACAAGCCCAGTAAAACCACCATCATAAATATCTCTATAGACTTTGTCTTGTGGCCAAAAATAAGCAGGTTTAAATGCTAAGGAAAGACCGATGCTTTCTTTTGCATTTTGTTTCGCATTAGACTTGAGTTTTTTTTGCATATGATTCGAATAAAAAGAATCTGCAGAGTCATTGATCATTTGCATGGAAAAAGCACTACTTATTCCTACAATGAAAATTAAAAAATATTTTTTCATTTATAATTCCTAGAAGCTTCTATTTCTTATAAGTACAGTATTACAATTATTTTTTTAAATACCATCAATTTTTTGAATGGAAAATGTTTATGCCAGAGCTCTTAACATCTTTATTAAAAGCTATGTGTTTTCTTAATAACAAAATATAATTAATAATAAAATAATTTAATTATTGTTTAGTTGATTTATTTCACTTTATTGCGTTAAAATTTAAACAAATTAAAATAAATTCTGAGGTGTATAATGTCTGGTAGAATTGACTCATTTCTGGCTTTGTTTAGAAGGCCTGTTCATTTAGAAGATCTTCCTTTTGATCACCAAGTTGCAACTTTAGAAGCAAGACTTGATGTTGCTAAATCATTAGCTGATCAATGTGATATTAGAGAACAGCTGGTAAGCATGGTCTTTCATCATAAGATAGAGCATCAAGATTTTGAACTTACTGGGACTGCAAAAAAAGTTTATGATATAGCAAGAGATATTACAGCTTTTAATTCTACAAGAAACTTAGAAGAGGCACAAAATACATTTATTTTAGAGCATGGAGCTGACTACGCCTTTTTAACAAATCCAAGACATAGAATATATAAACATATTCAAGTTTTAAGAAATTGGGGAACTGAAAACGCAGGTGTTTGCACAGTAAACGGAAGTGATGATTTATTCTTTAATCATTTACGCAATTCAGTTGACGGTCGGACTCCGATAAGAGAACTTAGAGAAACCTACACAACGAAACGCAATGGAAAATTTCATGGAATGGATTTTAGCTATGATCTAAACCATGATGCGATTTATTTAAGAACAGAGGCACAAACAATGAGTTTACAAGAGGCTTTAGGAGATGGTGCACCTGTTGCTAGATTAAATCATAATTTTCAAATCCCTTTTCATGATGGGAACCATTATTTAGAAATAGTTACCGATTGTGCCACAGATTATCCAGGTTGGTTTGGGCATCATGCTTGGATTCGACTAATAGATGGTGAAGGTAGAGTATCAAGTATTGGAAAGCTTCAAAGAACAGGAGCGACTTTAGCTTCTTTATATGCTCAAAATAAAATCTCCTATGCAAATGCGGATCGTTACGAATGGCTACAACATGATACTATGGAACCTGTTAGAGTGCGCATTTCTGAAGAGCGCTATCAAGAACTACATGGTAGAATAGAAGAATGTTTGCTTAGTCAAAGAGAGCAAGATTATAACTTCTTTACTGGTAACTGCGCTGACTGGGTCATTGAAATGACTCAAGGAATTTTAAATATTGATAGAGAACAGTGCCGTATTCATGAAGTTTATATGCTTTTCCCAAAAACGACAGAATTTTTTAAGAAACATGCCCCATGGGTCGTGAATAAAGTTTTAACATTTTTTATCGGTATTTATCTTTATGCCTCACACTTTGCAAGGCTTCTTTTGATGCTTATAATGGGTGCTACATCAAGAAATAATGGAAATAGAAGATCTGCTTCTATGTTCTGGAAAGCTTTATTCAATCCAAACCTTACTTCAATTACACATCCTCACTACCTTAGAGAACATCTTCGAAAAAATCTGCATGATATAATGGTTGAAGATGTAGCTGAATTAAACCCTGTAGATCAAGTTGAAGTACATGATGACGAAGGGGAAGAAAAAGCAGCAGAATAAAGTTAATAAAACGTATCCCAAAAGTTTGGGAATTTTCTGAAAAATTCCTGATTTTGTTTAGCTGTGATTTCTTTTTCTACTGGTAGATAGGCAACGTGATGAGGGGCCATAAAAATCCCCTCTAAGTATACAAATCCCAGAGCCATATAATCTATTCCTTCTACTGCTTTATACATACTTTTTTGCCATACTGGATCCATCACCATCTTAGATGTAAGTTTAAATTTTACATCTCTTTCATCTTCTAAAGTAATCGAAGTAGTAAAAACATCATAAAGACGCCTTGATGCTAAAACAAATTTGTCTCCTCTAGGAGCTATAATAAAAACATCTCTCATCCTAGATAATCTAGAAGAAGGCATTTGGATCTCTTTATTTGGAATAACGCAAACAGCAACCTCTTTTTTAAGCATAAAATTTTCTTTATCAAAAGCTTCTCTTTGTCCTTCTTGGCATTGAATGATAGCGCTTAGAATTTCTCTTGTTTTTTGGATTCTTTTTAAAGATAGCTGATCACATTTTAGCTGATAATCATCTAAACATCGCTTTCTATAAGAAAAGCTCAATAGCCCTCTAACAAATGCAAACATAAGTATTTTCTTTATTAAAAAAGGCGTTGAGATTGAAGAAAATTATTGTTTTTTTCAAGAACTACAAACGCTATGGAAGATTTTTCAGACTTTTAAAGATAAAAAAGTCTGCTCGGAACTGGAGTCGAACCAGCACGGGCTATTCGCCCAGAGGATTTTAAGTCCTCTGTGTCTACCATTCCACCATCCGAGCAGAAAAGCTAAATAAAAATACTAAGCTTGCACTTATTAATTCAAGCTTTATTCTTCTTTCTTTTCTTCTTCTATAGGCTGCTCTTCTACATCAATTTTTTTCTCATCCTCTTCTTGAAGAGACGGAAACTCTTCTACAGAAGGAGGAATATCTTCTTCCGTTACATCTTCTTTTATTTCTTCTGCAGAAATATCTTCTTCAGAAGCATCTTCATCTTTGTAACGGGAGAGCTGCTCTTTGATAAGGGTTGTTGGGGGAGGGAAAAGTTTCTTAACTATCGATGATGAAACTTGCGTTTCATCATCTACCTCACCCCCTTTCTCTCCCAATTCTTCTTCCGGAGGTGGTTGCATAGTTTCTTTAAAACCTCTTTCCTTTTTTGGAGGAAGAGATTTTCTCTTTTTTAATTTTCGTCTTTTTCTATCGTGAGATTTTCTTTCATGGCCTTCTTTTTTATGTGAAATCTTTATCGATTTATCCAAAGAAGCTGTTTTCAGGACCATGCGTGTTTCTTTTACTTCAATAATCTCATAATGAGAGACAGGCACAAGGAATGATTTCGGTCTTTCGGTAGATCGGAAAAAAAGAGCCTGTCCAAAAGAAACAACCTCAACAGCGTCGACAAAATAATCTTCTTGTCCTACCCCAGAACTACAACGGACGACAAGTTTGCATCCTTCTTTTGGGGTAATAACACTTTCTACTAAGGGTTCTCTTGTATAATTCACAGTTCGTATCCATGGTTTTAAGTTTATTACAAAAAAGTGATCCTAACGTAAAAGGATCTATCTACTCTTTAGATGCCATATACTGTATAAGATCGACCACTCGATTTGAATAGCCCCATTCATTATCGTACCAAGCAATCAATTTATAAAAACGAGAGCTTAGTCCAATACCTGCATGGACATCAAATATACTAGAAAAATGAGAGCCTATAAAATCTGATGATACTAAAAGTTCATCGCAGTAGTGAAGTATTCCTTTCATATCTTTTTCGGAAGCTCTTTTCATCACTTTGCATATTTCATCATAGGAAGTATCTTTTTCTAGTCTTACGGTCAAGTCTACAACAGAGACATCAACTACAGGAACTCTAAGAGCCATGCCGGTAAGTTTACCATCCACTTCAGGGATGCACTTACCTACGGCTTTAGCCGCTCCTGTTGATGACGGGATAATATTATATCCCGCGCTGCGGCCACCTCTCCAATCTTTTTGAGAAGGGCCATCTACAGTAGGTTGTGTTGCTGTAATGGCATGTACTGTCGTCATCAGCCCTTCTTCTATGCCAAAGTTATCGAGAAGAACTTTGGTAATTGGGGCTAAACAATTTGTAGTACACGAAGCATTACTGACAACGCTGTCAGTCGCGGGATTATATTTCTGGTGATTCACACCCATTACAAACATGGGCATGCCATCTTTGCCGGGGGCTGATACCACGACGCGTTTTGCCCCGGCGGCGATATGTTTTTTCGCGTCTTCTAGTTTGGTAAATCTTCCTGTTGATTCCACAACGAAATCAACTTTTAAATCTTTCCAAGGAAGGTTTAGAGGATCTTTTTCTGAGATTACCTTGATTTTCTTTCCATCAACTTCTAAGCAGTCGCTTTCAGCTTTTACATCTGCTTTAAATTTTTTATGAACAGTATCGTATGTCAGTAAATATGCCATCAGATCTGTTGGCATTAAGTCGTTTATCGCTACAACTTCAATATCTTCTGTATGATGAGCTACTCGAAAAACAAGGCGTCCGATCCTGCCGAACCCATTGATTGCAAGTCTTATAGTCATTTACCTGCTCCTCTATCTAAGCTATAAATAATCATCTTATAGCTCATCATAATCATAAATTTAGACAATGTAAAGTCAGAAAAATTTTTTAAATTCCCGCGAAATGCCCCCTTTTGAGCGTCACTATTGCTGTAGATATTCAATAATACACTTAGGAGCACTATCACCGACTTGATAGTTAGTACGAATAATTCGTGTATAACCACCATTTCTATTAGCAAATCTTGTCTTTAGCTCACCAAATAATTTTTTAAGTATTTGTCTATCGCAGTTATAAGAAGAAAGATTGCCTTGTTTAACTTGTCTTTTATTTTTTGCTGTTAAAGGGTTGTATTGCAGCATTAAGCGAGCACGGACTAGCCTTCTCGCTGCTAAATCATCCTTTTTAGCAAGTGTTATCATCTTATCTGCATGACGACGCAATTCTTTAGCTTTAGTAATTGTCGTTTCAATACGCCCTTTATCAATTAAAGATTTTAGCATATTTGCGATCATGCATCTTTTGTGGGAACCTGTTCTTCCCACTTTAAAAGTTTTTTTTGCGTGTCTCATGCTTCACCTGTAGATGTTTCATCAAGGTATTTTTGAATTACCGTTTTTATATTATCTCGATTGATTCCATATTTGCTTAGATCCATGCCTAGTGACAGTCCCATCTCTGATAATTTTTGTTTAATCTCTGTCAAAGATTTTTTACCAAAGTTTCTAAATTTAAGCATTTCAGACTCTGGCATAACAACCAACTCTCCGATAGTGTCGATATTTGCACTAGCAAGGCAGTTGGTTGAGCGAACAGAAAGTTCAATCTCATTAATTTTAAGTGCCAATTTAGAAAGAATTTCATCTCTATCTTTATTCTTTTTCACTTCTTCTTTTTCGAAAGCAATTTCATGGGTTTTTAGAGTATCAAATATCTTGAAATGCTCAATTCCAATTTGTGTAGCAAAGGTAAGAACTTCTTTTGGAGAAAGTCTACCGTCAGTAACCACATCGATGATTAACTTATCAAAGTCTGTATCTTGACCAACACGAGTATTTTCCACCCAATAGTTCACCAAACGAACAGGAGAAAAAGCTGTATCGATGACGATTTCATCCATGACTTTTTCAAAGCCTTCATGTCTCTCTGATGGCATGTATCCTCTTCCAAATCCAACTCTAAAATCAATTCTTCTATTAAATGGTTTACTAACAGTGAAGAAATGTTGATCTGGGTTGACTACTTCAAAATGTGATGGTCCAAAAGCTTCTTTCAGGGTTACAGAATAAGATCCATTTGCTTTATCAATCATATCTTGAGTAATTTCAATTGTTTTTGAAACTACTTGCATTTCTTTAGAAACATTTTCTTCTTCAGTGGGGAGAAGCCTTAAAAGGGCTGCTTTCATATTAAGTATGATATGGGTCATATCCTCAACAACGCCTTCTATAGCAGTATATTCGTGAGGCACTCCTTCTATACGCACGGAAATAATACCTGGTGCTTCTAAAGAGTTTAACATAATACGACGAAGAGCATTACCAACCGTATGACCGAACCCCCTTTCAAAAGGTTCAGCAATAAAACGGGTATAGGTACCTGTTTTTGTCTCTTCATCGACTTTTATTGTTTTTGGCATTTCAAATTTGCCATATTTCACTGCCATAATTTTTTTCTCCTCAAATTATAATATTTTTTATACTCGTCGTCTTTTACGGGGCCGACAACCGTTATGTGGTACAGGAGTTTTATCACGTATTATTGTTATTGAAAGTCCTGCACTTTGAAGGCCTCTAACAGCAGATTCTCTTCCTGCCCCAGGCCCTTTGAGGTTTACTTCACATTCTTTCATTCCATAAGCCATTGCTGCTTTACCTGCGTTTTGTGCTGCTATAGTTCCTGCAAAAGCAGAAGATTTCCTCGATCCTGTATATCCGCTGCGTCCAGCTGTTGCCCAAGCAAGTACGTTTCCAGAAAGATCCGTTATCGTAACAATAGTATTATTAAATGTTGCAGTTACATGAGCAATCCCCACTGGTACTGTACGAGATATTTTTTTTCTAACTCTAACGCCTGCTGGTTTTTTAGCTGCGTGAGCAGGTTTTTTATCTTGATTCTTCGCCACTATCTTCTCTCCTTATTTCTTAGCTGCTACCATTTTTTTGTTTGCTACAGTTTTTTTCTTACCCTTACGTGTTCGAGCATTAGATCTTGTTCTTTGTCCTCTTACAGGTAGACCTAATCTATGTCTTAAACCACGATAGCAATGAACAGAAATGAGCCTTTTAATGTTATTTTGTATTTGTCTTCTTAGATCCCCTTCGACCACGTAATCAGATTGAAGTATACCGTTTAGCTGAGATATTTCTTCTGGAGTTAAATCTTTCGCTCTTTTGTTTGGATCCAAATTAAGTTTAGCTACTACTTCTTCAGCTCTTTTGTTACCTATTCCATAAATATATGTAAGAGCCACAATGAGTCTTTTATTTGCTGGGACATCGATTCCAATAATTCTAGGCATAAATTTTTCTCACCTTATTTATTAAGTTTACGTCTGTTTGCGGCCTCTTTTCATAAAGCCATCGTAGCGTTTCATCAAAAGATGTGATTCGATCTGTTTTGTTGTATCGATAATCACACCAACTAAAATTAAAAGCGAAGTACCACCAAAATATTGAGTGATTCGCATATCTACATGTAGAAGTCGGCTCACCATGATCGGAAGTATCGCTATTAATGCTAAAAATATACCACCAATAAGAGTAATTTTACCCATGGTAGATTCTAAAAAGTTTTGTGTCGCTTTTCCTTGTCTAATTCCAGGAATGAAAGCTCCATTCTTTTTCATATCAGAAGCAATTTGTTCTGGTTGAAACTGTGTAGCTGTCCAGAAGTAGGTAAAAAACAGTATCAAAGATACATATAAAATCGTATAGACCCAACTTCCAGGATTTAGATAAGCTGTTATTTTTCCAAGCCAGCTACCTTGTCCCATAAATTGACCAATGGTTGCTGGAAACATCAAAAGCGCTGATGCAAAAATCACAGGGATTACTCCTGCATAGTTCACCTTTAGTGGTATATAAGAGGCTCCACCTTGCATTTGTTTAGTTCCAACAGTTCTTCTCGCGTATTGAATAGGAATTCTTCTTTGTCCTTGAATCACCAAAATAGTACCTACAATGATGATAATAAAAATTCCAACCAACGCTAGAAGTGATGAAAAGCTCAGTTGTCCTGCTTCTTGAGAGGACAGATTAAGTTGTTGAATAACAGCTCCTATTGTGCTTGGAAAAGAAGATAAAATACCAAGTGTGATGATAAGTGACACACCATTGCCGATACCTTTTTCCGAAATTCTCTCTCCTATCCACATTAAGAAAAGAGTTCCCGTTGTCATGGTAAACATCATGGTAAGATAAAACATCCATGGTAGGCCAAAAACTTGGGATTTTAAAAGAGGAGCTACAATAATACCAGGAGCTTGAAGATTCAATCCCAGCATATATTTTGCATACATACCTGCTTGCAACATCGCTAGTACAACGGTTCCGTAGCGAGTCCATTTTCCAATTTTTCTTTTACCCTCAGTTGGGTTTTCTTTCACTTCTCTTTGAAGGGAAGGAACCATTGCCATAAGAAGCTGCAATATAATAGAAGCAGAGATGTACGGCATGACGCCGAGAGCGATGACTTTCATTCTCATGAAAGCTCCTCCCGAGAACATATCCATAAGCTGAAGAAGGTTTTGTCCTCCTCCCATTGCTTTTTTAAACATTGCCATTGCCAAATCACCATTGATACCTGGTACAGGTACAAATGCACCCAATCGGCAAACGACAAGCATAAGCATGGTGAAGAAAATCTTCTTCCTCAGTTCAGGTATACTAAAAATACGCTTAATTGTTTCTATCATGCTCTATATTTATTTTTTCAAAATTTTATAAGATATATTTTTTGCTTCGAGTTTTTTAATTGCTGCATTAGAAAAACTCTTAGCTTCAATCGTAACTTTTTTATTTATGTCCCCTTTAGCAAGTATTTTCACGCCACCGGGTATATTTTTAGGGACAAGTCCTTTTTCCTTTAAAGATTCTTCATTTACTATATCGCCATCAGAAAAAAGTTTATCTATCAAAAAGAGGTTAACTACAGCTGAGTCTTCTAAAAAACGACCTCTTGTAAAACCACGATGTGGTAGTTTACGAAAAAGAGGCACGTTTCCACCTTCTTTTCCATAGCGTTTACGAGCTCCTGAACGAGATCCTTGACCTTTATGACCTCTAGAAGAAGTTTTACCTCTTCCAGAAGAAGGACCTCTTCCTACTCTTTGTACTTTCTGTTTTTTTCTTGTTGTATTTTTCAGTGTTGACAGTGTGATCATGATATAGCGACTCCTCTTTCTTCACTGCTCATTTTGCGTGATCTTAATTTTTGTAGAGCTTCTACAGTTGCTCTAACTTGATTTAAAGGACAGTTTGAACCTTGGCTTTTTGCTACAATATCAGTAATTCCTGCTAGCTCAAGAACCGCTCTAACTTTTGATCCTGCTACAACACCAGTACCTTCCGGAGCTGGCTTTAGTAGTAATTTTGCTCCATCCCACTGAGAAACTATTTCATGAGGAATAGATGTTCCTTCCATTTCAAAAGTAAAAACATTTTTCTTCGCAGCTTCTGTTGCTTTACGTATTGCATCAGACACTTCATTTGCTTTGGCAAATCCAAATCCAACTTTTCCATTTCTATCACCAACTAAAATAAGAGCAGAAAAACTAAACTTTCTTCCACCTTTTACAACTTTTGCACAGCGGTTGATGTAGAGTACTTTTTCTTCAAACTCTTGGCCTGAATCATCTCGGCCTCTCTCTTGTCGTTTTGCCATTTATCTTCCTATAATGTTAAAATTGTAGACCTGCTTTGCGAGCAGCTGTAGCGAGCTCTGCAATTAGTCCATGATATTTAAAACGTCCTCTATCAAATACGACATTTTTAATCTTTTTCTTTTTTGCAATTTCTGCAATTTTTGTTCCTATAGCCGCTGCAGTCTGTTTGCCTTTTTTTCCTTTTATTTCTTTTGCTAGTGTTCCATATGCAGCTAGCGTTATGCAATTTTCATCATCAATAAGTTGTGCATAAAGATGGCGATTGGAGCGGAATACAGAAAGCCTTGGTTTTTCACTCGTTCCTTTGAGAGATTTACGTGTTCGATAAACCCTTCGTTTTCTTGATACTTTCTTTTTTTCTAATGAACTTTCCATACTTTATGGTGCTCCTTTTGCCGCTGTTTTTCCTGCTTTTTTACGTACGTATTCATCTACATATCTTATTCCCTTTCCCTTATAAGGTTCGGGTCTTCTGCAAGCGCGAATGTTCGATGCTATTTGTCCTACTAATTGTTTGTCGCAACCGCTTACGATGATCTGTGTGGATTTTTCTACTTTTATAGTTATCCCATCAGGAATTTTCACAAGTGTTGGATGAGAATAACCAATTTTTAAATCGAGATCCTTTCCTTTCATGGAAGCACGAAAACCTACTCCAATCAAAGAGAGTCTTTTTTCAAATCCTTCCGTCACTCCAAAGATCATATTTTCGATTAAAGATCGATACAAACCATGCAATGGTCTTTTTTCAGGAGGAAGTTTCTCTTTTATAATAACAAGTATTTCTTCGGTTTCTACTTTTACTGAAATCTCTTCAGCAAGTTTTTTTTCTAATTGTCCTTTAGGTCCCTTAACTTTAATCAGTTTTCCTTCCAGTGTTATTTGAACACCTTTAGGAATGGGAATAGGAGTTTTTCCAAGTCTAGACATTATTTTATCCTCTTTACCATACGTAACACAAAAGTTCGCCACCAATTTTATGCTCACGGGCTTTTTCATCATCCATCACTCCTTGCGAAGTAGATATAATGGCTGTTCCAAAACCGTTTTGCACATAAGGGATTTTTTTATATTCCACATATCTTCTTAGCCCAGGAGATGATATTCTCCTAAGTCCATGGATGATAGACTGTCTTTTTCTATTATATTTCAAAAAAACACGTCCTTTTTTCTTTTTTTCATCCATTAGAAAATTAGCGATAAAACCTTTTTCTTTTAAAATTTTCACAACGTTAACTTTCATTTTACTTAAGTTAATATCTACATATCGGTGTTTCGCTCTTGCTGCATTTCGTATTTTTGTTAGTAGTTCTGCTATTGGATCATTGAAGGCCATATTTTTTAACTCCCCTATTTTGTTTTGAACGGAAATCCAAACATCTTTAAAAATTCAACACTCATTTCATCATCTTTTGCTGTTGTCACAAAAGTTACGTTCATACCTTGAGTGCGAGTAACCTCATCAAGATTTATCTCAGGATATACCTGTTGATCGGAAAGACCTACACTGATACATCCTCTTTTATCTCCCTTAGGTTTAAAACCTCGAAAGTCTCTTATGCGAGGACATACGATATTTATGAATCTATCTAAAAAGTCATACATACGTTTTCCTCTAAGGGTCACCTTCAGACCTATTGGTTGATCTTTTCTAAGCTTAAAGTTAGAGACCGCTTTTTTTGCTTTTGTAAAAATCGGTTTCTGACCGGATAAAAGAGCAAGTTCTTTATTATGAGCTTGCATAGAACTTTTATCTTTAACAGCTTCATTAAGTCCCAAGCTGATCACAATCTTTTTTAGTTTCGGTAGCTGCATAACATTCAGATTAGGATGGTTCTTCTTTAGCTGACCTTTAATCTCTTCTAAGTATTTTTTTTTGTATCTTGACATTGCAATATCCTACCGCTTTCTAAGGTTTAATTGTTCTCAGAAGGTTTTCTTTCTCATTTTCAAAAAAAATGAGATCTCTTCCTCCATCAGGTTTCACTTTGACACGTGGTTTTATTTTTGTTCCGTCTTTTGTGCAATGAGCTACATTAGAAATATGGATAGGCATTTCCATTTCAACAATCTGTGCCATTTGTGATTTTTGCGATTTTTTCAAATGTTTTTTCCTCATATTCACACCTTGTACAACGACAACATCTTTATCTCGTTGCAATACCTTTCCAACTTTTCCTTTGTCATTGCCAGCAACGACGAGGACTTGATCTTCTTTTTTTATCCATTTACTCATAGTTTCCTCTTAAATAACTTCCGGTGCTAAAGAACAGATTTTAATATAACCATTTTCTCTTACTTCACGTGCCACGGGACCAAAAATCCTTGTTCCTTTTGGATTCTTTTTCTCGTCAATAATGACACAACTGTTCGCATAAAATCTTAGTCTTGATCCGTCTCTTCTACGGATAGGATTCTTTGTACGTACAATTACTGCTTTCACAACGGCACCTTTTTTAATAGCCGCTTTTGGGTCCGCTTCTTGAACGGAACAAACAATAACATCACCAATACGAGCATAACGTCGTCTGGTACCACCCAGTACTTTAATGCAACGTACGCGTTTAGCTCCCGTATTATCAGCAACTTCCAGTTGTGTTTCTTGTTGAATCATAACGTTTTTCTCACCGAGTATATTTTTTTATTGTTTTACCTTAGTCACCCTAAATCTTTTTGATTTAGAAAGGGGGCGACATTCCATAATGACAACTTTTTGTCCTTTTTTCGCTTCGTTTTTTTCATCGTGAGCATAAAATTTCTTAAAACGAGTTATTAATTTTTCATATCTTGGATGTCTTACTTTTTTTTCGATGCGCACAATTGCCGTTTTATCCATTTTATCGGAGATAACGATCCCCTCAAAAGTTTTCTTTTCTTTTCTCTTTTCCATCGTATTTACGCCTCACTTGCTTTACTTTTTTTCTTCTCATGCAAAATTGTAATGGCTCTTACTTTTGCAATTCTTTTTTCTTTGATCAAATGAGGTTGTTCTAATTTTCTAGAAAGAGCCAATTCATTTTTAAGTTCATAAATTTCTTTTTCTAAATCTTCTATAAGCGTCTCGATTTGATCTTCTGACAGATCTCTTATCTCTTGTGCTTTCATTTTTATACCTCTTCTACACGTTCAACAAAACGGGTTTTAATTGGCAGTTTAGCTGCAGCTAGTCTAAGAGCCGTTTGCGCTTCATTACGAGGAACATTACCTACTTCAAAGAGGATCCTTCCTGGCCTAACGACAGCCACCCATTGAGAGGGGGCTCCTTTACCTTTTCCCATGCGAGTTTCAGCAGGTTTCTTTGTAATAGGCTTATCAGGAAAAATACGAATCCAAACTTTTCCTCTACGTGAAAAGAAGCGGTTAATGGTAATCCTGCATGCTTCGATTTGTTG
>Ga0180433_10004052_pt1 | contig 20873 bp, 17 predicted proteins | sample SS_ome_8_FD_132980 | JGI IMG/M metagenome (GOLD analysis project Ga0180433, IMG submission 132980) | Hypersaline lake sediment archaeal communities from the Salton Sea, California, USA - SS_1_D_1 metaG | ecosystem: Environmental > Aquatic > Non-marine Saline and Alkaline > Hypersaline >... | reverse complement strand
GTAACCGGCGCAGCAGGACATCTGGGTAACGTTCTGGTTCGAGAGCTCTTAGCAGCAGATGAAAAAGTTCGAGCCCTTGTTCACCCGGGCGAACCTCTTCATTCTTTACAGGGAATGCTGATTGAGGTTATTGTCGGCGACATCCTTGATCGTGATTTATTAAATCGGGCCATGTGGGGTATTGATACAGTTTTTCATTTAGCGGGGATCATTGCCATCAGACCCGGGATGGAAGATCTGATGACCAAGGTTAATGTTGAAGGTGCCCGTAACGTGGCCGAAGCTGCTTTAAACAACCATGTTCGTCGCCTGGTTCATGTCAGCTCGGTTCATGCCTTTCGACGTGAACCGCTGGGTACTGTAATTGATGAACAGACACCCCTTGCTCTTGATAGCCCGATGGGTACCTATGATCGAACAAAAGCGGAAGGCACCAAAACAATCCTTGATTTTATCGCTAAAGGTCTTGATGCGGTTATTGTCTGTCCCAGCGGGATCATCGGTCTTCACGATTATCGGGGATCGGAAATTGGCAAAGCCCTGCTTTCTTTTGCCACCACTCGTCCTACCCTTCTGGTTGATGGTGCATACGATTTTGTTGATGTCCGTGATGTTGCCCGCGGTTTAATCCAAGCAAAAGATAAGGGTAAAAAGGGTGAAATCTATATATTGTCAGGCTCACAGGCATCGGTTGAAAACCTGTGCCAGATGGCCCAGCAGGCCAGCGGCACTAAAAGTGTGATGTATAAAATACCGATTCACTTTGCCATTCTAGTGCTCGGTTTATTGCAGGGACTGATTAGTTGGTTAAAAATTAAATCCAGATATACAGTTTATTCCCTGCAAACCCTGCTTGGTAATTCTGTTTTTAGTTCACTCAAGGCCAAAAACGAGCTGGGGTACCAGGCAAGGCCGTTAAGCGAAGCAATTGCCGATTATATCAATTGGAGCTACCAAAGATTTAAACTTGCAAGAACTAATACTAAGACAGTAAACAAATGCGTACCGTCCAAGAAAAATCCACCTTCGGTTGCTTAAAACCGACTGATTATATAACTGCAAATCTTTTCCAGTGAATCCCCGGGTGTAAATATCTGGTCGGCGAAACCACCGGCAATCAATGCTTGCGAATCTTCTTCGGGAATAATACCACCCACAACCAATGGGATCTCTTTCATCCCCATCTGCCCCAGAAGTTGCTTAATTTTAGGCACCAGGGTCATGTGGGCACCGGATAAAATGCTTAAGCCAACAAGATCAACATCTTCCTGCATTGCTGCTTCTGCTACCTGTTCGGGTGTTTGGTGTAATCCGGTATAAATAACTTCCATTCCGGCGTCACGTAAGGCCCTTGCAACCACTCTCGCCCCACGATCGTGACCGTCAAGCCCAGGTTTTGCCAGTAAGACTCTTATTTTCTTCATGACCAACCTCCGGGATATCATCCAACTAGTTAGACCGATTCAGCAAAAATGCCCCGGGTAGATCTCAAGTAAAGTAAGATAATTGAGATCAGCAACGCGGTTCCCAGTAAATAATATAAAATTAAAATAGTGGCTTTTCTTTATATTCGCCAAAAACCGCTTTCAACGCTTCTACTATTTCTCCTTCCGTGGCGTAACACTTCACCGCGTCGAGAATCTTAGGCATTAAATTATCGCTTCCGGCTGCTGATTGCTTTAAGTTTAAAAGGCTTTTTTTCACTGCATCTTGATCCCTTAGTACTTTCAGCTTTTCTAGTCTCTCAACTTGCTTCCTTTCGACTGTTGGATCAATTTTCAGCAATTCAATCTGCTGTTTTTCAGCATGACTGTAACAATTCACCCCAACTACGATCCGCTTACCGCTGTCTACCGCCTGTTGATAGTCATAGGCTGCATCTGCTATTTCCTGTTGGAAGAATCCGCAATCAATTGCCTTTAAAACCCCACCCAGTTTCTCGATTCTTTCAAAATAGCTCTCCGCCTCTTTTTCCATTTGGTTAGTTAAAGCCTCGACGTAATACGAACCGGCTAAAGGGTCGATCGAGTTAACCACTCCGCTCTCGTGGGCGATAACCTGCTGCGTCCGGAGGGCAATTTTCACTGCGTTTTCCGTTGGCAGCGCAAGAACTTCATCCATTGAATTTGTATGCAGTGACTGGGTTCCCCCCAATACAGCAGCTAATGCTTCCAACGCGGTACGGATAATATTATTTTCAGGCTCCTGTGCGGTCAGGCTGCAACCGGCAGTTTGGGTATGAAACCTCATCTTCAAAGACCGGGGATCATTGGCTCCATAATGTTCTTTCATCCGGCGAGCCCAAATTCTTCTGGCAGCCCTGTACTTGCAGATCTCTTCAAAAAAATCAAGATGGGCATTAAAAAAGAAAGAGAGACGCGGTGCAAAACTATCCACATTTAAGCCCGCTGCGATCCCCGCTTCGACGTAAGCAAAGCCATCCGCCAGGGTAAAAGCCAGTTCCTGGACCGCGGTTGAGCCCGCTTCCCTGATGTGATAACCGCTAATGCTAATTGTATTCCACCGTGGAACATGATCGGAAGCAAAGGCAAATATATCTGTAATCAGGCGCAATGAAGGTCCGGGCGGGAAAATCCATGATTTTTGAGCGATATACTCTTTTAAAATATCGTTTTGAATCGTCCCTCCCACCCGATCTAAATTAATGCCTTTTTTCTCTGCGTTTGCCAAATACATACACCATAATATTGCGGCTGGACCATTGATGGTCATTGAAGTGGTAACCTGATCGAGCGGAATTTGATCAAAAAGAATTTCCATGTCGGCCAGTGAATCAATGGCAACACCACAACGGCCGACTTCGCCGGCGGATCTTTCGTGATTAGAATCATAGCCCATAATAGTCGGCAGATCAAAAGCGACTGAAAGACCGGTTTGACCCTGCTCCAAAAGATAGCGATAGCGACGGTTTGAATCGTAGGCATCACCAAAACCGGAAAATTGCCTCATCGTCCAGAAACGACCCCGGTACATCGTATCCTGTACCCCACGCGTGTAAGGGTAATCACCGGGAAATCCAAGTTCGTTGCTATAATCAAACTCACCAAGATCAAGAGGTGTATAAAGAGGCTTGACTTGTATGCCGGAAATAGTTTGAAAAATATTTTCTGCCTCTTCCTGTTTTGCAACTTTTTCCTTCCATCGCTTCATCTCTTGATGCAATTTTTGATTAACCCGATCTCTGCTCAAATGATCACCCGCTTTTTAACGATAAAAATTAATGTTTTCCAGTAGCTCGCAGGCTGAACTGTAGGGATCTTTTTTCCGTCCGGCAATTTCTTCAACCAGCTTGTCATAATCAATAGTTTCTTTGATCTGCTCCCAAACCTTCTGTTTAACAAGATACTCAACCTGTTCAGTCAGTTCGCGGCGGATCCGCAACCGGCGGACACGGTCTAACTCCCCACTGGTCTCAAGGTACTGACGGTGTTTTTTAAGTGCTTCCCACAGCTCCGCTGCTCCTTCACCCCTGATTGATACAGCGGGTATTACCGGTGGTCTCCATGACTTATCTCCCTGCATATCAAGCATCATGTTGACCTCGGTAACTGTTCTTTCCATGCCAGGTAAATCGGCCTTATTAATCACAAAGACATCAGCTATTTCCATTATTCCCGCTTTAAGCGTTTGGACTGTGTCACCACCGGCCGGAGTAAGAACTACTACGGTCGTATCGGCTGTTTTTACGATATCCACCTCTGACTGTCCAACCCCGACCGTTTCGATCAATACCAGATCTTTCCCAAACGCATCCAATACCTGAATTGCTTCCCTTGTTGATCTTGACAATCCGCCTAAACTACCTCTGGTGCCCATACTGCGAATAAATATTTCCTGATCGAGGGCATGATCCTGCATCCTAATGCGATCGCCGAGAATCGCCCCTCCGCTAAATGGGCTGGTCGGATCCACTGCGATTACTCCCACGCTCAGCTTCTCGAACCTGATCTGCTGCAGTAATTGGTCGACCAGCGAGCTTTTTCCCGCACCCGGAGCTCCGGTTATACCGATTACATAGCTTCGCCCCGTGTGCGGAAACAGCTCTTTTAGCAGGTCATTTTTCTGTTTGTCATTATTTTCCACTAGGGTTATTAACCGTGCCGCGGCCCGCCTGTTTCCTGTTAATAGTTCCTCGACCAACTGCTGCATTTTTTCACCCCATAGTTAAAAATAATCGTCGCTTTTAGTATTCGATTCCAGGACAGCAGCCGGCTCCCTGTTCGTAATGATGTTTGATTGCCAACACTTCGCTGACCAGATCAGCCCTTTTTACCAGTTCCGCAGAAGCATTACGTCCTGTGAGGACAACGGTAACCCCATCGGGCTTTTCTTCGAGCAACTGCAGTAAATCATTTTCGCTAATCAGCTTATAATCAACAGCAACATTGATCTCATCCAGCACCACCAAGTCATATTCACCGCTTAAAATTGCCTTCCGGGCTTTTGCAAATCCTGCCTGAGCCAGTTCAATATCAACCGGATCAGGATTATCACGATTAACAAAGTCATCGCGCCCGGCACGTACCAAGGTCAAATTGGGAAGCTGAGCTGTAGCTAAAAATTCTCCATAATCGCGACCTTTCATAAAGTGAATCATGTAAACCCTAAAACCGTGCCCTAAAGCCCTGATCGCCTGTCCAACAGCAGCCGTTGTTTTCCCTTTTCCGTCTCCGGTAAATACCATGATCAGGCCAGGCTTAGCATTATCCATCAGCTATTAACACCTCTTTTACCGATCTGAAGTAATCTACACCAGTAGCAAATAACTTGCCTCTTCTCTAGTTTATCCGTACAGCAATCGCGGGTTCTAGGCAAGAAGGTAGCGTGAAATTACCAGGCGTTGTACTTCACTTGTCCCTTCGTAAATTTGCGTAATTTTGGCATCCCGCATGTACCTCTCCACCGGGTAATCTTTAGTATAACCATAACCACCAAAAATCTGGACCGCATTGGTGGTTACCTCCATTGCCATTTCAGCGGCAAAAAGTTTAGCCATCGCCGATGCTTTTCCATATGGCAGTCCTGCGCTTTCCAGGTAAGCGGCCTGATAGGTAAGCAGGCGAGCCGCTTCAATTTTGGTTCCCATGTCAGCCAGCATGAAAGATATTGCCTGAAAATTGGCGATCGGTTGCCCAAATTGTTCCCTGCTCTTAGCATAGTTAACCGCTTCCTCCATTGCGCCCTGGGCAATACCGACTGCCTGGGCTGCTATTCCGTTCCGGCCACCATCTAAAGTACTCATGGCAATCTTAAAACCTTCCCCTTCAGCGCCAAGCAGGTTTTCCTTGGGTACCCGGCAGTTTTCGAAGATTAGTTCCAGGGTGGGAGATGATCTTAAGCCCATTTTTCTCTCTTTTTTGCCAAAGGAAAACCCTTCCATGCCCTGCTCAACGATAAAGGCGCTGATCCCTTTAGCTTTTTTCGTTTTATCAGTAACTGCAAAGACAATATAGATTTCTGCATCGCCACCATTGGTAATAAATATTTTATTACCGTTCAACACATAGCTATCTTCTTCAAGTCTGGCCGTCGTACTTTGATTGGCGGCATCGGTTCCGGCCGCGGCTTCGGTTAAAGCATAAGCGCCAAGTTTTTCCCCTAAAGCCATCGGCTCTAAATATTTTTTCTTTTGCTCTTCGCTGCCATATTTATACAGCGGCCAACCGGCCAGAGAGGTGTGAGCCGATAGCGTGGTGCCAGTTGAGGCATCTACTCTTGAAAGTTCTTCCACCGCTATCACGTAGCTGATAAAGTCACAACCGGCTCCTCCATATTCTTCCGGCCAGGGTATTCCGGTCAGCCCTAGCTTGCCCATCTGATCAAAAATAGCCCTTGAGAACTTTTCCTGGTCATCCCTTTCTTCCGCTCCTGGTTTTAGTTCTTTCTCAGCAAAATCACGCACCATTTTTTTGGTCATTTCCTGTTCTTCGGTCAGCACAAAATTCATCGGCTATTCCTCCCACTTTAGTTATTGTCTTCAAGCCTCTAGCTCAATCTTTTTAGGAGCTCCCTGGCGATTACAATTCGTTGGATCTGGTTTGTTCCTTCGTAAATCTGTGTCGCCTTGGCATCACAGAAATAGCGGTTCAGCGGATTGTTCCCACCTTTTGAGGCCGGATAGAAAAGATCTAAACAGCGAGTTGCTGTTTCCATTGCCAGGTCCGTAGCAAAGAGTTTTGCCATCGATGCTTCCCGGGTGCAACGTTTGCCGCTTTCCTTGGCAAGTGCCGCCCTGTAAACCAGCAACCTGGCAGCTTCAATTTTTGCTGCCAGTTCGGCAATAATCAAAACAGACGAATGATTGGTTTGATTTGTAGTCCCTTTAACCTGTTGCAGATAGTTTAAAGTAAAATCTAGTGACGCCTGGGCCAGACCCAGTCCCTGTGCGGCAATCCCAATTCTTCCTCCATCCAGTAGGGACATGGCAATCTGGAAACCTTCCTTTTCAGCTCCTAACCTGTTCGACGTCGGAACAAAGAGATCCTCCAGCTGTAGTGCGGTCGTTTTTGAACGGGATAAGCCCATTTTCTTTTCCGGCAAGCCTGCAACCAAGCCCGGCTGGTTTTTCTCAACCAGGAAAGCAGTAATCCCCCGGTGACCAAGCGATCGATCAAGAGTAGCAAAAACTGTAATCAGATCCGCTTCACCTCCCGCGGTGATAAAAAGCTTGCTCCCGTTCAGCCGGTATCCTCCTTCAACCACAACAGCTGAAGAAATAAGCGCAGCTGCATCCGAACCCGCTCCCGCTTCTGTCAGCGCAAAGGCACCAAGCAGATCTCCACCGGCAAGTTTACCAAGATATTGTTTCTTTTGATCAACTGTTCCGTAATAGAGCAAAGGAAAAGTCCCGACAGAGGTGTGAACTGAGAGGATCACTCCGGTTGAAGCACAAACTCTAGATACTTCCTCGATCATTAAAATATAGGTCAGAAAATCTTCTCCCTGGCCATTCCAGCAACTGGGAATGGGCAATCCCATATAACCGCGCTGTCCGGCTTTAGCTAAATTCTCGCGGGGGAAATGATCCCCCGTATCCAATTCATGTTCGGCAAAATAACGGAATTCTTCGCGGCGATTTAAGTGGTGTTTGTTGAGGAGTAATTCCAAAGATGCCAGCTCCTTCTTCCTCTAAACCTTTACAACAACAGCTTCACCCTGAGCAGCACCACTGCAGATCGTGGCCAGACCGTACCCCCCACCCCTTCTGTGCAACTCGGCAATCAAAGTAATCAGGATTCTGGCTCCACTGGCACCGATCGGATGGCCCAGGGCCACGGCTCCACCATTAACATTAACAATACTTTCATCCCATCTGCCAAGCTTGATGCAGGTTAGTGCTACCGCGGCAAACGCTTCATTTACTTCGATTAACTTCAGTTCTTTGCTCTCTAGACCGGCCTTACGAATGGCTTTTTCAGCAGCTGCAAATGGTACGGTAGCAATGTAACGTGGATCAAGTGATACCGCTGCCTGGGCTACCACTGTCGCTAAAGGCTTCAGGCTTAATTCAGCTGCCTTTTCACTTGAGGCCAGGATCAGGGCGGCTGCTCCATCACTAATTGCCGGGGCATTGCCAGCAGTGATTAAGCCTTCTGCTTCAAATGCCGGCGGCAGTTTAGCGAGCGATTCTAAACTGGTATCCGGGCGGGGTAACTCGTCCTTTTCAACGAGCAGACTAGCCCCTTTTCGCTGCGGAACCAGGACTGAAGCCAGCTCTTGATCAAATAATCCCAACTGCTGGGCCTTGACTGCTTTCTGATGACTATGCAGCGCAAAACGGTCCATCTGATCGCGAGTGATACCCTCTTCCGCCGGAACGGAACCACCGTGAACTCCCATGTGAACATCGTAAAAAGGGCACCACAGTCCATCTTTGATCAGGCCGTCGATTAAACTGTTATCACCCATACGCAAACCCGAACGCATCTGGTATAAAAAGTAAGGAACGGCGCTCATGTTTTCCATTCCTCCCGCGACGATTAAATCAGCTTCACCGGCGCGGATCAGGGCATCCCCGAGATTAACCGCCCTTAAACCCGATGCACAGACCTTGTTAATCGTTTCAGAAGGAACCTCGGGAGGCAACCCAGCTTTAATCGAAGCCTGCCGCGAAGGAATTTGACCGGATCCTGCCTGGACTACCATCCCCAATAAAACATTATCGATTAACGCCCCTGAAAGACCTGAACGCCGTAGAGCTTGCTTCACAGCAATTGCGCCCAGTTCAACTGCGGGAATGGCACTTAAGGAACCCATAAATTTGCCGAAGGGAGTTCTTGCATAGCCGACGATTAGTGTTTCACGCCTCAATAGATCACCTCTTTAACCACTGCTCCAACTGGCCCTCACTTCAGGGCACGGTGGGCAATATCCCGTCTGCAATAAGCCCCTTCAAATTCGATTAAATCAACAGCCCGGTATGCTTTATTCACCGCTTCGCGCAGATCGCTGTTCCAGGCGGTTACCCCGAGTACCCTTCCACCGGCAGTGACTAAGGTTCCCTTCTCTAAAGCAGTTCCGGCCTGAAAAACAGTCACTTTACCCTCTCCGCTTTTCTCAGCTTCTTCCAATCCCCGGATTGGCCACCCTTTCTCATAGTGCCCGGGATAGCCTTTGGCGGCGATCACCACACAGACAGCCGGATCATCACTCCACTCGGCTTCAAGGTCATGAAAATTTCCACCTGCTGCAGCCAGTAAAAGAGGCAGCAGATCTGAATGTAAACGCGGCAGGATTACCTGGGTTTCAGGATCACCAAACCGCACATTAAATTCAAGAACATTTAACTGATCCCCGGAAATCATTAAACCGGCATAGATCACTCCCCGAAAATTGATATTTTCATTTAGTAAGCCATTTAAAAGAGGTCTAAAGACTTTGTTTTCAGTCTTTAAGGCCAACTCCCGCTTATAAACCGGTGCAGGCGAGTAGGCTCCCATCCCGCCGGTATTGGGTCCACTGTCTCCTGTCCCAATCGCCTTATGATCCTGCGCGGACGGCATCATGATCAAGCGGCTGCCATCACAAAGAGCTAGAACCGATACTTCTTCTCCGGTCAGGTATTGTTCAATAATAACCCGATTACCGGCAGACCCAAACTTTTTTTCAATCATAATGTCATAGAGGGCCTGCTCAGCTTCAGCCGGCCCATTGGCAACGATTACTCCCTTTCCAGCGGCCAAACCATCTGCTTTGATTACAACCGAGCCGCCATAGAAACGAGCCAGGTGATGTCGAGCATCATCAAAATCATCAAAAACGGCAAAATCAGCAGTTGGGATTCCCCATTTTTTCATCTGCCGCTTCGACCATACTTTACTGCCTTCAAGCTGAGCTCCTGCTCTTCCCGGACCAAACACTTTCAGACCATTTTGGCGTAGCCGATCGGCCAGACCAAGAACCAATGGGGCTTCCGGCCCGATCACTACTAGATCAATCTTCATTTTTACGGCCCATTTTGTGATTCCGGCAAGATCATCGCCTGAGAGGTTGACTGTTTCGGCCAGCCCTTCCGTACCTGGATTGCCGGGTGCACAGTATAACTTGGTTAACATAGGGCTGGTGGCCAGTTTCCAGGCTAAAGCATGTTCGCGCCCCCCGCTGCCTACGATTAATACCCGCATTTCGATCATCCTCTCTACTCGCTCTCACAGCTCAAAATCTTAATATCGTTAATGTTTAAAATAACGCCGGCCGGTAAAAATCATGGCCAGACCGTATTGATCACAGATCTCAATCGATTGGGAATCTTTTAAGGAACCACCCGGCTGGACTATGGCTGTAATCCCTGCTTTTGCCGCTTCCTCAACTCCATCGGGAAACGGGAAAAATGCATCGGAGCCAAGAACCGCTCCTTTAGTTTTCCCTTGGCCCTGTTCAATCGCGATTTTTGTTGCCGCCAGTCGGTTCATCTGACCGGCTCCGATCCCGACAGTTTGTTCACCCCTGGCCACCACAATAGCATTCGAACTAACATGTTTAACTACTTTCTGGGCAAACTCCAGGGAGATCCATTCATCTTTTGTCGGTTGGCGTTTGCTGACCACTCGGCCTGATTTAAGCTCCACCGGTTCTCGGTCGACAGTCTGAACCAGTAGTCCGCCGGAAACCGCTTTTAAATCGTCTTGTTCGAAAGGATCTCCAGTCAGGGGAATCTGGAGCACTCGCAGATCTTTTTTTAAACTAAGGATAGAAAGCGCTTCATCGGTGAATTGAGGAGCAGCAATAACTTCTAAGAACAGCTCTTTCATCTGATTAGCCGCCGAGCTGTCAATAAGAGTATTGGCAGCAATAATCCCGCCAAAGATCGAGATTGGATCGGCATCATGAGCCATTTCGAAGGCTTTACTGATCGTATCCGCAGATCCAACACCACAGGGATTTGCATGCTTAACAGCCACAACGGTTGGTTTATCAAATTCCCGCACCAAATCCCAGGCCGTACCAAGATCATTGAGGTTGTTAAAAGACAGTTCTTTTCCTTTCAGCTGGACTGCCGCTGCGAGCCCGTACTTCATGCCCGGAAAAGCATAAAATGCCGCTTCCTGCTGTGGATTTTCACCATAACGCAAATCTGAAATTTTTTCCAAACCAATGGTGGCCTGAAGAGGGAATAACCTTGTTTTTCCTTCAGGCAAGCGGTTAAAGTAAGCTGCAATGGCAGAATCGTAACAGGCAGTATGAGCGAAAGCTTCAGCGGCCAGCTTCAAACGGTTTTCAGAACTTATCTTCCCTTTGGCTTTCAGCTCCGCCACTAGAGCCTCATACCGATCCGGATTCACGACAATCGTTATATATCGATGGTTCTTTGCTGCTGCCCTAATCATGGTCGGACCGCCAATATCAATATTTTCAACCGCTTCTTCATGACTGAAACCCGTGCGGCTGATCGTAGCCGTAAAAGGATAAAGATTGACGATGACAATCTCAATCGGCGTAATATTAAACCGCTTCAGTTCTTCCTGCTGTTCCATGATATCGGTCTGAGCCAGAATTGCGCCATGAATAGCAGGGTGCAGAGTCTTAACCCTTCCCTGTAAAATTTCTGGAAAACCGGTAACTTCAGATACGTTGGTCACTTCCAGACCGGCCTCGCGAATTACTTTAGCTGTCCCGCCAGTCGATAGTAGTTCGTAACCGAGTTCTGAAAGCCCCTGAGCCAAATCCTTGATGCCGCGTTTGTCAAAAACACTGATCAGGGCTCTTTTATTAGTGGTCAATAATATAACACCTTCTTCCTTCTACCTTTAACTTGTTACGGCAGAACAGATCAATTGCCGTCGGATAAATACGATGTTCGGCAGCTTGTATCCGCTGTTTAAGGGTTTCCAGGCTTTCTTTTTGAATTACCGGCACACTGGCCTGAAGAATAATCGGTCCGCTATCCAGTCCTTGATCAACAAAATGGACAGTACATCCGGTTATTTTAACCCCGTATGCCCTAGCCTGTTCAATCCCATCCAGGCCTGGAAAAGCAGGAAGCAGCGAAGGATGGATGTTCATAATTTTTAAGAAAAAGGCCTCAACAAAACTAGCGGGGAGCAATCGCATATAGCCGGCCAAGACAACCAGGTCAATTTTTTTTCCCTTTAAAATCGAAACCAGGGTTTGATCGTAATTGTTCCTACCCTGAAATGAATTGGGATCCAGAAAAACAGATTCGATCTGGTGCTTTTCGGCCCTCTTAAGAGCGTAGGCAGAAGCACAATCACTAACAACAAGCACAACCTGGCCGGCGATTTCTTTCCGGTCGCAGGCTTCAATAATTGCCTGCAGGTTAGTCCCCTGGCCGGAAGCAAGAACGGCCAATCGCTTCATCTGTAAATCCTCCCGGATTGTTGATCTTCAAGGCAGGTTATTACTTCTCTTTTTAATTGGCCTAATCCTCTTCAGTTATTTCTCCAGTAATAACGAAAAGTAAAATCTGCTTATTTTAAAAATACCTCGCGCTCTCCGCAAACTATTCTTCCCAGGGGATAAGCTTGAATGTTATACCCAGAAAAGTGCCTGATTACAGATTCCGATTCTGTTTCCGGAACAATAAGGACATAACCGATCCCCATGTTAAATACTTTATACATCTCTTGATCACTGATTGAGCCCAGTTCAGCGATCACTGCAAAGATTTTCTGCTTTGGCCATGCGGAGGTGTCAATTTCACCGGCAGTGCCTGCGGGTAGGATCCGCGGCAGATTTCCAACCAGGCCACCCCCGGTAACATGGGCCATGCCCTTTACAGGACAGCTTTTCAATAACGATCTGACCGACTTGACATAAATTACTGTCGGTTTTAATAATTCTTCAGCCAGGGTCAATTCGAAAGCGCTTTGATAGTCGGTAAGTTTTAAATTGGCCTCTTCCAGCAAGACTCGTCTGGCCAATGAAAAACCGTTTGAATGAAGTCCTGAAGAGGCTAAACCAATAATGATGTCCCCTTTTCTGATTGTTGAACCGTCTACCAGCTCGGCTTTACTGGCCATTCCAATGGCAAAACCAGCCAGATCATATTCACCCGGGGAATAAAAACCCGGCATTTCAGCAGTTTCGCCGCCAAGGAGAGCGCATCCGGCTTCCTGACAACCGGCGGCAATACCGCTGACAATTGATTCGACCTGTAGGGGATCCATCTTGCCAATCGCCAGGTAATCTAAGAAAAAAAGGGGTTCCGCCCCCTGGACCAGGATATCATTTACACACATCGCCACACAGTCAATACCAATCGTGTCATGACGGTTTACAGCGAAGGCCAGTTTCAATTTTGTGCCCACCCCGTCACAGCCGGCAACTAAAATCGGATCGGTTACATTTGACAGGTTAGGCATAAACAACCCGCCAAAACCACCTATTCCCTGTAGAACCTCCCGCCGAGAAGTTAAATCAGCCACTTTCTTAATCCGTTCGACCGCCTGATCTCCAGCCTCAATATCGACTCCGGCTTTCTTGTAGTTGAGATCTTCAGCCATACAACTAACCCCTTCGCTTTTATAATCTGAAGCAGAAAGCCCGGCCGATGGCCGGGCTTCGCAAGCGTTTTAGAAAAAGAGTGGAGCAAATACCAGGGCAACGATGCTCATCAGTTTGATTAAGATATTCAAGGAAGGTCCTGCCGTATCTTTAAAAGGATCACCAACCGTATCACCAACTACGGCTGCTTTATGCGGATCGCTTCCCTTACCCCCCAAATTACCGGCCTCGATAAACTTTTTGGCATTATCCCAAGCTCCACCGGCATTGGCCATATTGATAGCCTGGAGCACACCGGTCACTAAGGCACCCGCTAACAATCCACCGAGAGCTTCCCGACCAAGAAAAGGAATCAGGCCGACTGCCAAAGGAACTATCACCGCCATCAGACCAGGGACGACCATCTCTTTTAAAGCCGCCCTGGTACTGATATCAACACATTTGGCATATTCCGGACGGGCCTTACCTTCCATCAGTCCGGCAATTTCCTTGAACTGGCGGCGGATCTCCTCGATTAATGAATAGGCAGCATTACCAACTGCTTCCATGGTTCTGGAGGTGAAGAAGTAGGTCAGCATTCCACCAATTAACAGACCGGAAATAACCCGAGCGCTGGTAATATCAATGACACTAAGCTCAGCCACCTGGGCGTATGCCGTGAACAGAGCCAGTGCGGTTAGCGCCGCCGAACCAATGGCAAAACCTTTACCGATAGCAGCGGTGGTATTACCTAATGAATCAAGTTGGTCGGTAATTTTGCGCACTTCCGGTTCAAGTTCGGCCATTTCGGCAATTCCACCGGCATTATCGGCTACCGGCCCATAAGCATCAACCGCTACGGTCATGCCAACCGTTGCCAGCATGCCAACCGCTGAGATGGCGATACCATAAATTCCGGCAAAGTAATAAGAAATCAGGATGGCAGCCACAATGGTCAGTGTCGGATATACGGTGCTTTTCATCCCGACAGCAAGGCCGCTGATGATATTGGTAGCCGGACCGGTTTGCGATGCCCTGGCTATATCCTGTACGGGCTTAAAATGATCGGAAGTATAATATTCGGTAACCCTGCCGATGATTACTCCGGCTAAAAGACCGGCAACAACAGCATAAAAAGGTCCGAGATTCGGAAAAACACCCTGCGCTACAAAAGAGCGGACTACGAAAAAAGAAACTACCAGGACCACCAGGGCGCTGATCCAGATTCCTCTTTCCAGCACTGCGCCAAGCCTGACCCCTTCTTTCGCCCGAACAAAGAAAAAAGCAAAAATGGAGGCCAGGATCCCGATTGAAGCTACGATTAGGGGCAGCAGGGTGCCACCCAGGCCGTACAAGACAACTCCCAGCGTCATGGTAGCAATCATCGATCCAACATATGATTCAAAAAGGTCGGCACCCATGCCGGCAACATCACCGACATTGTCGCCAACGTTATCGGCTATGACCCCGGCATTACGCGGATCATCTTCGGGGATACCCGCCTCAATCTTACCAACCAGATCGGCGCCAACATCGGCAGCCTTAGTATAAATACCGCCCCCGACCCGGGCAAAAAGAGCTATAGAGCTGGCTCCCAGCGCATAACCATTAATTACTGCCGGATCACGAATAATTAAATATAAGACCCCAAGACCAAGCAGACCGAGACCGGCAACCATCATACCCATAATTGTGCCACTGGAAAAAGCCACTCCAAGCGCCTCGTTTATTCCGGAACGGGCGGCATGTGCAGTTCGCACATTGGCGCTTGTCGCTACGGTCATCCCAATATAACCGGCGGTGGCGGAAAGAACTGCTCCGATAACAAAACTGATTGCGGTTAGTATATTGATCGCAACGGCAAGGACAACCGTCAATACAACAACAAAGATTGCCAGGTACATATATTCACGTTTCATGAAAGCCATGGCCCCCTCATGAATCGCAGCGGCAATTTCTTGCATCTTTTCGTTTCCGGCATCGGCTTTTACCATTTTAACCCAGAGAATTAAGGCAAAAATCAGCGCAATGACCGCACAAATTGGTGCAAGATAGAGCAAAACATTCATCAATCATCATCCTCCATCTGTGTGAGATTCTGATCATAATTTATCTAAAACTCCGGATTATGGCAATACCGGGTAATCCCCGCTAAAGCAACCGGTACAAAGCTGACCTGGTGGCAGCCCGATGGCCTTAAAGGTGTTATTCAGACTCAGGTAGCCGACTGAATCGGCCCCAACCAATTGAGTAATCTCTGCAGGTTCATGCTGGTAAGCAATCAGATCCTGGGGGTCGGGAATATCAATACCGTAGAAACAAGAGCCGGTTACCGGCGGCGAACTGATCCGCAGGTGAACTTCCCGGGCTCCTGCCCTGCGCATAATTTTGATCAGTTTCAGACTGGTTGTTCCCCTGACAATTGAATCGTCCACTAAAATAACCCGCTTACCTTCAACAATCTTCTGCACAGCATTTAGTTTTAGATCAACCCCTTCTTCTCTCATTTTTTGGGTTGGTTTAATAAAGGTCCGGCCGATATAACGGTTCTTGACCAGGGCCATTTCGTACGGTAATCCTGCTTGTTCCGCAAATCCTGAAGCAGCGGCAATGCTTGAATCGGGAACCCCCGAAACAATATCGGCATCAACCGGATGTTCACGGGCCAAACTTCTTCCCAGCTCCCGCCTGACCAGATGGACATTCTTTCCCTGCAGGTTGCTATCCGGTCTGGCAAAATAGATGAATTCAAAGATGCAGAGCTTTGAAACACTGTTCGTAATCACTTGCTTGCTCTTTAGTCCCCCGGCATTCAGCATCACCATTTCACCAGGTTCAAGATCCCGAATGTAATCAGCCTGTATTGTATCAAAAGCACAGGTTTCGGAAGCAAGAAAGTAGCCTCCTCCCTTCAGTCTTCCCAGTGAAAGCGGCCTGAATCCATGACCATCGCGTAGACCGACAACTTGATGTCCGTCGGTGACAATAAAGGCAAAAGCTCCTTTCAGGCGCGGGACTATTTCCATCAGAGCTTCTTCCAGCTGTTCGCTACCCTGTCTGGCGATCATGTGGGCCAACAGCTCTGAATCCGTATCGGTTTGAAATATGGCTCCTTTTTCCTCCAGCTCTGACCGCAGTAAACTAGCATTTAAAAGATGTCCATTATGGGCTACCGCTAGTTCGCCAAATCGGTAGCGTAGTTTAAGCGGCTGGCTATTTTCCGGGTTTCGCCCTTCCTGGCCATAGGAATAACGCACGTGCCCGACAGCCAGCTTACATACTATCCCTTTTAAATCAGCGCTGTCGGGAAAAACTTCGGAAACTAAACCCATTCCCCTTTTTAACCATAATTTTCGCCCTTCACCCGGACCGGCAGTAATCCCGGCGCTTTCCTGACCACGATGCTGCAAAGCATAAAGAGCAAAACAGCTTAGATAAGCTAAAGGCTGGTTTTCGGCGTAACCGCCACATACCCCACAAGCCTCACGCAAAAAGTGATTCTTCCTGCAGGGAATTGTTAGGTCATAATCCATTGAAAAGCCTCCTCGTATGCCTTTTTTGCTCTTTTTAAATCTTGCTGAACCAGCAGATCATCACCACAAAACATCAAAAGCGCATCTCCCTTGACCTGTCCTAGCTCGTGCAAGGGAACTGCATAAGCAGCAGCTTCTTTTTGTACTGCTTCCATTCTAGCGGGACTGACAGAAATTAAAATTCTGGATGGCCCTTCACCAAAAAATGCAACTTCCGGTCGGTCCGTCGCAGGCAGTCTAACACTAGCTCCTAACCCTGCAGCCATTGAACACTCGGCCAGCGAAACAGCTAATCCTCCCTCTGCTAAATCATGGGCTGACTCGATGGCAGCAGCTAAAATTAATTTTCTTACCAGCAGTTGTAACCGCTTTTCCAGCATCAGATCAATTTTAGCCAAGGCTCCCTTGATTTGGCCGTGAACTGTTTTCAGCAATTGGCTGCCGCCCAAAGTAATCTCGTCTGCACCAAGCAGGCAGATCAAATCGCCCCTATTTCTGAAGGCAATTCGTCCCTGAATTTCGTAATTATCCAACAGACCAACCACTCCGATTACCGGGGTTGGATAGATTGCCTCTCCTTCAACTTCATTATAGAAACTGACATTACCGCCGACAACAGGAACATCCAATTGAGCACAGGCCTCAGCCATACCGGATACAGTGTTCCTAAACTGCCAGTAGATTTCTGGTTTTTCCGGATTACCGAAGTTTAGACAATCAGTGATACCCAGAGGCTCGGCGCCACAGCAGCTGATATTGCGGGTTGCTTCAGCAACGGCAAGCATTCCACCCAAATAAGGATCAAGGTAAACCTGGCGGCTATTTCCATCAACAGACATAGCCAGGGCTTTACCATTTTCCCTGATTCTGATTACTGCTGCATCTCCCCCCGGACCCTGAACTGTACAGGTCCGAACCAGATAATCATAGCGCCGCCAAACCCATTCCTTCGAAGCGATATCAGGATCTCTCAATAGATCGAGCAGTGCCTGATTATAGTCTTTGATCTTAGGCAGTGTTAGTGGATCAAAAGCCGCTAGTTCTTTAAAATAATCGGGTTCCTTCGCTTTAGGCTGGTAAGTGGGAGAGCCGCCGGATACGCTTTGCGCCGGCACATTGACTACCTTTTCTCCACCGAACCGGGCTACTACCTTGCCGCTTGCGGTTACCTTGCCGAGAACAACCGGAGCAAGTTCCCAGCGCTTGAATACCGCTTCTACCGCTTCGAATTTATCGGGCTCTACAATTAAGAGCATTCTTTCCTGTGATTCGGAAGTAAGAATTTCAAAAGGTTGCATCCCCGCTTCGCGTAATGGCACCTGATCAAGATCGATATCAACACCCGATCCGGCCCGGGCTGCTGTTTCAGTAAGAGCACAAGTCAAACCCGCTCCGCCCAGATCCTGGACTCCGGTAACCAGTTTTTTGGCGATCACTTCAAGGGTACCTTCCAACAGGAGTTTTCCCAGGAACGGATCCCCCACCTGGACGGCAGGGCGTCGCTCTTCCGATTGCTCCGAAAGCTCTTCCGATGCAAAGGTCACCCCGTGAATTCCATCACGTCCAGTTCTGGCACCCACCAGGACTACCAGGTTACCTTCACCTGAAGCTTTACCCAAAACCAGACGCTCTAACGGCATGATCCCCACGCACATTGCATTAACCAGGGGATTGCCACGATAACATTCTTCAAAGTATATTTCTCCGGCTACTGTTGGGATCCCGACACAATTGCCGTACCCACCAATACCGGCGATCACCCCGTCAAAAAGATAACGACTGCGCAGATCATCAAGCTTGCCGAACCGCAGGGAGTTTAAAAAAGCAATCGGTTGAGCACCCATTGTAAAAATATCCCTGAGAATCCCTCCAATACCGGTCGCCGCTCCCTGGTACGGTTCAACGGCAGAAGGATGATTGTGGCTTTCAATTTTAAAAACAGCCGCCCACCCGTCACCGAGATCAACTACCCCGGCATTTTCTCCCGGCCCCTGAATTACCTGAGGACCGCTGGTTGGGAAAAGGCTGAGCGCTGATCGCGAATGTTTATAACTGCAGTGCTCAGACCACATAACACTGTACATATTTAATTCAATCAGGTTTGGTTCTCGTCCCAGCTGATTGACAATCATCTCGTATTCGCGGTCGCTGAGACCCATTTGAAGCCAGGGGCGATCAATCACAAATAAAAGCCCCCTCTCTTTCCAGGTAACTGAGCAGTGATTTAAAAATAATCAAGCCATCAGCGGAACCTAAAATATTTTCTCCGGCCCGTTCGGGATGAGGCATTAAGCCGGCCACATTGCCTTTGCGGTTACAGACCCCGGCAATATTGTCAAGCGATCCGTTTGGGTTGGCTTCAGTGGTCGCTTCGCCACTTTCATCGACGTAACGGAAAAGAATCTGCCCGTGCGCTTCCATTTCATTTTGCTGGTCCGGCGAAGCGTAATAATTACCGTCTCCATGGGCAATCGGCATCTTTAAGATTTCTTGGTTACCAGCAGCATTGGTGAAAGGTGTTTTGTTGTTTTCAACCCGGATATTGACCTGCTGGCAACGAAACTGTAGGTGATTATTACGGTATAAAGCGCCGGGCAGCAGACCGGCTTCAGTCAGAACCTGGAAACCATTACAGATACCAAGCACCAGGCCTCCGGCTGCCGCAAATGTCTCTACCGCGGTCATGATTTTGCTAAAACGGGCAATTGCTCCCGAGCGTAGATAATCTCCATATGAAAATCCTCCGGGCAAGATCACCAGATCGCAATCACCGAGTGATAAAGCATCATGCCGAATATAAACTGCCTGCTTATGCAACTGATCCCGGATCAGGTGATAAGCATCGAGATCACAGTTTGAGCCGGGAAAAACAATTACGCCAAATTTCATCAACCGGCCTCCTGTAAACTATAACTGAAGTCTTCTATCACCGGATTACTCAGCAGGCGGCGCGACATATCTTCGACCAACTCTGCCGCCTCTTCCCTGTCGGCGGCATCCAGTGTCAGCTCCAAGTACTTGCCAACCCTGACCTGTCCGATCTGCTCATAACCGAGAGCTTTTAATGAATTTTCAACCGCTACACCCTGCGGATCAAGGACTGATTTCTTTAAAGTAACCTCGACCTTAGCTTTCCACTGCAGGATCTCCGCCTCCCTCCAGACGTTTAAGGACCTCGCGGTAAGCATCAACCACTCCGCCCAGATCACGGCGAAAACGGTCTTTATCCAACTTCTCACCGCTGCTGCTATCCCAGAAACGACAGGTATCAGGCGAGATTTCATCCCCGAGAATCACCCTGCCCTGGTGCCGACCGAATTCCAGCTTAAAATCAACAAGTGTAATCCCTTTTTCCTCTAAAAAAGGAATCAGGATCTCGTTGACACGCAGCGCTGCTTTTTCGATCGTTGCCATCTCTTCAGCATTAGCCAGTTCAAGGGCATAAATATGATAATGGTTGATCATGGGGTCATGCAATTCATCATTTTTTAATGAAAACTCAAGGACTGTCTTTTTTAGCCTGATCCCTTCGGCAATCCCGAGCCGCTTCGACATACTGCCGGCGGCGATATTGCGAACGATGACTTCAACTGGAATAATCTCAAGAGCTTTAACCAGCATTTCGCGTTCACTGGTTGTTTTTAGATAATGAGTTTCTATGCCATTTTTTTCCAGCAACTGAAAAAATATCGCCGACAATCTATTGTTCAAAATTCCCTTATCGGCCAGGCTGTCTTTTTTGATTCCATCAAAAGCTGTAGCATCATCTTTAAACTCTACCAGCAAATAATCAGGGTCATCAGTTCGATAGATTTTTTTTGCCTTTCCTTCGTACAAAAATTCTCCTTTCATCACAGTCGCCTCCTTGAAAAATAATGATTAGACCAATCCTTAAAGCCCCAAGCGGCTGTAGATATAATCAACCCGCTTCAGGTAATAATCGGGTGAAAAACAGGACTCCAGTTTTTGCTTTTCAATTTGACTGTTAACCAGCTTGTCATTAGCCAGCAATGCTTTGAAAGATTTGCCGCTTTCCCATGATTGCATAGCGTAAAGCTGAACCAAATCGTAGGCTTCCTCCCTGGAGATACCACTTTCAACCAGTTCAAGCAATACCCGTTGTGAATAGATTAGACCACCGGTTAAATCGAGATTCTTTGAAAGCTGAGCCTCGTTCACTCTAATCCCCGCCACCACTTTAATGGTCTGCTGCAGCATATGATCAACAACTGATGTACTGTCAGGAAAAATTACGCGTTCAACAGATGAATGTGAAATATCGCGTTCATGCCAGAGAGCATTATTTTCCAATGCTGTCGTAGCGTATCCGCGCAGCAGGCGTGCCAAACCGCAGATCTTTTCGCAGGTTACCGGGTT
>Ga0180433_10004051_pt1 | contig 20874 bp, 16 predicted proteins | sample SS_ome_8_FD_132980 | JGI IMG/M metagenome (GOLD analysis project Ga0180433, IMG submission 132980) | Hypersaline lake sediment archaeal communities from the Salton Sea, California, USA - SS_1_D_1 metaG | ecosystem: Environmental > Aquatic > Non-marine Saline and Alkaline > Hypersaline >... | reverse complement strand
GACGTCAGCGTGGTCTTGCCGTGGTCAACGTGCCCGATCGTTCCGACGTTGACGTGCGGTTTGGTCCTTTGGAATACGTCCTTCGCCATTCCTAATGCTCCTTATTGCCTTCTGGTCTTCCGCATCCCGTCAGACCTCTGCGGCCCGATGGGAGCTTTGCCCTTATCCTTACATCCTGTCTATGTCCGCTCTCCGGGCCGTTGCCCAGCCGTCGCAGCCTGTCTCGCGACGCAACCAACCGAGCGGCCCAGGTCAACACGTGCTGTGTTGCGCGAACATCAACGTCGAAACGCGCTACGACGTCGGCACAGCCTCTCAACGCCAAACCTGCCGCCTCGTCACACGACCCAAGCTGCTGATGGGGGTCGAACCCATGACCTCGTCCTTACCAAGGACGCGCTCTACCACTGAGCTACAGCAGCGCCTAGCGCGAGCTACAGCGCAAGCCTCCCTTGTTGGTTGCTCGCACGGGCCCACAAGAGGAAACCCAGCTGGACGGCAGGGCGAGCACACCAAAGAGTCGTGCGCAAATTTAGCTTCGGCAACATGCTATGTTCTGGGTAGACCCCAACCACCGCTGCCAAAGTGGATCCGCTAGTATACTAAGCCGGAATATAGTGTCAAAAGGAAAATTCTCCGCGATTTCGACTTTTTTCCGCCCGGAACTCCCGTGTTTTCTTGGGCATCTGGCTCCGGGGCATCTCTCGCCATCCCGCTCACAGCGCCCAATCGCTGGCAAGATAAGATCCCGAATCGCCAACAAATCGCTTGTCGCGGCCAGCACGCCGGGTAACATGGCGCCGAAACGCGAGTGCGCTAATCCCCGCACGGAGAACGACTATGTCAAATAACATGGCTCAGCTGCATCAGCAGGTTCCCCCATGTGCCGATTTCGACGTATTGCTCGCCGGGCAGCAGACGCCGTCGTTTCGCGTACTTGTCCCAGAACGGATTCTCGGTCACGGGGTCACTTGCCATGATTTCTTTCACACAATCCCGGGAGACTGGCGCAAAGACAAAGGAATCACTCGCGGCAGTTTCGCTGTAGCGGACCAATTCGCTATCGACGTGGCGATCAAGCCCAGCCAAACTGGCATAGGGGTTGTCCTCGGCGTCACCAATAGGGGGCAAACGGAAATATCTGATGTTCGGGCGGATATATGCGCCGGCCTCAACCGCCTGCCGGGAAACCCCGCCTGGTGCAACGAGCGTTTCCTCCCCGCCATACCCTTGGATCGCGACGCCCAAGGACGCTACTGGTACGAGAAGCACACGCCCAAACGGCTCTTTGTCCTGACAAAGTCAGGTTGGGTCGCCATGCACCCTTGCCCGGACGACCCGGACGCCGACAAGATACCCCCGGGCGAGTTTCGCCCCAGCGACGCATGTGACACCTGCGCGTGCGCCGTCGAATCGGCTGACGGCGGCGTGTGGTACTTTCAGGCATGGGACGCGTCATGCCGGCGATGCCCGCCACGTCCAGCCAGCGCCTGCATGCACATACAGCCCTTTATCGCCGAACGTCTTTTACCAGGGGCAAGGGCTGAAATACACGGCCGCTTCGGCATGCACCATGGAAATCGGCAGTCACTGGAGGCGATGCTTCGATCCCTAGGCTGCGCGTAGGCGATTCGGCAATTCGCCCCGCGACAAAGCCCCCTGCAAAGTACGCCGGCCGTGGCTGGACCGTCCGGCTATGTAATACATGCGGCAGTGAGCAGACACCCGAGCTGGTACTGCCGCAGATCGACATCACCCAGGTTCAGGCCACAACTCCTACAGAAAATGAAGCGGCCGATCAGCCCGGCCGTAACCGGGCGATCGGCCTGCAACAGACTGATTCGCATACGTTGCGCATCACCTTGCCAGCCTGCGAAACGGCCGCGATCAAGGTAACCGGCAGAGAGGCTTGATCCGATCGAATCAGGCGAGCTTGTAAAGGCCTCGCCCGACCCGCTGGAACCTGGACTCGTCGCGTATCGTCATCGCGACGATCCCGTAAAAATCCTTGCTCGCGCTGCGATATCCAGCCTTTCGCGCGGCGGCGGCGATGTCCTTGACACGCATGGGCTCTTCGGATTTGGTGAGCACCTTCACCATGACCTCGGCGAGCGTCTTGCGTGCGCGGCGCTTGCGGGTGGACTTGGCCTTGCGAGCCGACTTCGCACGCTTGGCTGATTTCTTCTTCTTGGACGTCTTGCCGGCTGATGTTGTCTCACCTGTCAGACGGCTGATCTCCCGATCCACGACCGCAAGCCTCTTGAGCAACGCGTTGCGCCGCTTCACAAGGGTCGCCAGCTGTCGCTCTCTTACGCCCAATTCTTTCTTCAGTTCTTCAATCGTCTTTGCCACAAGATTCTCCGATCTTCCTTCGGTTTCAGAAGTTCCTACAATTTGCAGTTGATTTTAGACAGGCGATCATGAGTTGTCCAGTTACTACTATACTTTTCTATCTCGGACCTATTCCTCTTAGGAGTAACATATAGGTAGGCCCGCAATTGCCCTGGCAACGACAGCACACCTGCAAAACTCCGCGATGTCAGGCATCCGTAGCGATGCCCAAGCGAAGTCTTCTATGCACGATGAAATGTAGCGAAAGTCGCCGCGATGCCGGGGGTCCGCCTGTCGCTCACATGCGTAGTTGAGAACCAACTCCGGATTTTCTAGAATGGGCCGTATCAAAGGTTTTGCCGCCTTTTGTCCGATAACCTAGTACAAAGGTCCTATGGCTAGCATACGAGTGCGATCCGAGAAACCGTCTATAGCGTTCGTTGGCGATTACTTGCCCCGCCGCTGCGGCATCGCTACGTTCACCGCCGACCTGTGCAGCGCGGTAGCCCTGCAGGCCCAGAGAAAGGCCGACGTCTTCGCAGTTGCCCTCAACGACGTGCCGGAGGGGTATCCGTACCCGGATCGGGTGCGTTTCGAGGTGCGGGAGTCCGTGCTGGCCGACTACCGCCTGGCTGCGGAATTCCTCAACATCCAGCAGGTCTCGGCGGTCTGCCTGCAGCACGAATACGGCATTTATGGCGGAACGTGTGGGTCACATGTCCTGGCCATGTTGCGCCGGATACGACGCCCATTGGTGACGACTCTGCATACCGTCCTGAAGCAGCCATCCGACCAACAGCGTGCAGTTCTCCAGGAAATCGGACGGCTGTCCAATCGCATGGTCGTCATGAGCGATCTGGCGCATGCGATGCTTGAAGACATCTACGACGTCCCAGCAGAAAAGATCGTTACGATACCCCACGGAATCCCGGACGTGCCGTTCGTGGACCCGAACTTCTTCAAGGACAAGTTCGGCGTGGAAGGCAAGACGGTAATGCTCACGTTCGGCCTACTCTCGCCGGGCAAGGGCATCGAGTATGTCGTCCAGGCAATGCCGAAAATCCTCAAGAAGCACCAGGACGTCGTATACATCGTGCTTGGTGCCACGCACCCGCACGTAAAGCGGGAAAACGGCGAGGAATACCGCAACAGCCTCTACCGCTTGGCCGGGGAGTTGGGCGTCAGCGACAACGTGATGTTCCAGAATCGTTTCGTTGAGATGGACGAGCTTGTGGAGTTTCTGGGCGCAGCCGACATATACGTAACCCCCTACCTCAACGAAGCGCAGATCACTTCCGGCACGCTGGCCTACGCGATGGGCACCGGCAAGCCCGTCGTTTCCACGCCCTATTGGTACGCCGTCGAGATGCTTGCCGATGATCGGGGCCGGGTTGTCCCGTTCAAGAACGCCCAGGCGGTAGCCGACGAAGTCAACGACCTGTTGGACAACGAAACCGAGCGTCATGCCATACGCAAACGGTCCTACACATTCTGCCGTAAGATGATCTGGAAGCGCGTCGCTCAAGATTATCTGGACCTGTTCACGGAGGCCAGTGAAGCTTGGGTGGAAAAGCGCCACGCTCCGGTCAGCGTTCCCGTCGGACAGGTCGAACGGAAACACGACGACCTGCCGGAGGTGGACCTGCGACACCTGCGGACACTCACTGACGATACGGGCATTCTGCAGCACTGCTTATTCGCAACGCCCGACCGCAGGCACGGATACTGCACCGACGACAACGCCCGAGCGCTTATCGTGACGGCCCAGCGATGGGACCTGACTCACGACGAGGGCGTGTTGGAGTTGATGCAGACGTATCTATCCTTCCTTGCCCACGCGATGGATGAGAAGACAGGCCGATTCCGCAACTTCATGAATTTCGACCGCAGTTGGTCGGAAGTAATCGGCAGCGAGGACAGTCACGCCCGCGCCTTGTGGGGCTTGGGCGTCGCGGTAGCCTTGTGCCCGCACGAGTCGATGATCGCCTTGGCGACGCGCCTTTTCACCATGGCGCTGCACGCCACAGAGAACTTCTCCTCCCCGCGCGCTTGGGCGTTCACCATTGTCGGCATTCACGCCTACCTCAGGCGATTCGGCGGCGACTCCGACGTCCGGCGACACCGTGCCACTCTTAGCGAGCGTTTGCTGCGACACTTCACAGACAACATGTCCGACGAATGGCCGTGGTGCGAAGATGCGGTCACCTATTCCAACGCCAAGCTGCCGCACGCCTTGTTGATGAGCGGCAAGTGGATGCACAGCGGCGAGATGATCGACGTGGGCAAACGGGCCTTGGAATGGCTACTGAGAGTCCAGACAAACGACGACGGGATGCTGTCGATAGTCGGCTCAAACGGATGGTACGTCCGGGGCGGCGAACGTGCGATATTCGACCAGCAGCCTGTTGAGGCCCACGGCCTGCTCGACGCCTGCATCGAGGCCCATCACGTGACCCGCGAGCCCCATTGGGTCAACGAAGCCCACAGGGTCTTCAATTGGTTCCTGGGCGATAACGAATTGCGAACGCCGTTGTATGACTTCACCACGGGGGGCTGTCGCGACGGGTTGCACACCGATCGCGTCAACGAGAACCAGGGAGCCGAGAGCACACTAGCGTGGCTAATGAGCGCCTCGCTCATGCATGATCTGCAAATGGAACAGACATTGGGACCGATCCAGAAGGATGCCGAAACGCCTCCTCCGGTCCGCAAGGCCGTGAAACCCAGTGGGCCCATCGTGGGCGCCAAGGTAGGAAGACATGCCGGCACCGATCGTAATGATTAGCAGTTACCCCCCCCGCCTCTGCGGTATCGGAACATTCTGCGAAGAAGCGAGGGAGTTCATCCAGAAGCACAACCCGGACCGCGAGGTCGTGGTCATCAGCCACACCGCCGGTGCCGGCGACGGGGTCTTCCCGCTGATGGATTTGTCCCGCCCGGACTGGTGGCGGGCCGTCGCGGATAAGGTGCACGAGCTTGAACCTTACGCCGTCCACATCGAGCACGAGTACGGGCTCTACGAGTATATGGACGAGCGGGGGCAGGGCGACGGGAATGAAGGCTTCCTCGATCTGCTCGATGCGATCTCCGACGTGCCGACCGTTGTCGAACCGCATACCATTCACGGCCGACTAACGGACTTCGAGGCGGATTTCGTCTTCAAGATGTGCCGTCGGGCCGACGTGGTCCTCTTCAAGTGTCACTACCAGAAGTGGCGGCTGGAGTGGAACTTCACCGGGCGCGGCTGGCCGACGCCATTGAACATCATGGTCGTCCCTCACGGTGCGCGCTCGGACAGACGGTACTCGCTGGAAGAAGTCGTCGAACTGCGCAAGGAACTCGGTTTCGAAAAGTTGCCTTACCTCTCCCAGCACTTGGTCGGGCTGATCGGTTGGATCCAGTCGAACAAGCGATGGGACATCCTCACCAGCGAGTGGGAGGAGATCACCCAAGCCATAAAGAAACGCACTGGGGAAGATTGGGACCTTCTGGCAGCCGGCACGTGGCGCGACCCCAACCACAAGGCCGACTACGATCGCTACAAGAGCGAGGTCGAACTCCTGGAGAAGAAGGGCCTGGCCCACTACTACGAATTCGTCCCCCGCGGCGACGTCTACTACAAGATGATGGCCGTGTGCGACTTTGTGGTCCTTCCCAGTACCGACGAAACTCAATCCGGCACGCTAGCCAGGATTATCGCTCTCAACAAGCCGTACATCACCACCGCCCCAATGGAGGGCCTGACTGCCCAGACGCTCGAAAACGGCGGCGGCTTGCTGTTTACGACAAAGGAAATGCTAAAGCGCCACGTGATTGAGCTGGCCTGCAACGAGGGCGCCCGCCTGCGAATGGGTGAGAACCTCAAGCGCTACCTAGACGAGGTGGTCTCCTGGGATGTCGTGGCCGGGCAGTATAACGAGGCCTACGAGCTGGCCCGAACAGCCATCCAGACGCGCAAGGCTGTCGCGCTGCCGCTGGAATTCTGAGCAACCACTCGACCGTCCCCCAGCCTTTCGGTCCGTCGCATTCTCGCCGAGCTGCTCGGGACAGCTATCGTGCGTGGGCTGCCTTGACCCCCGCGCCTGCCCCGGATACACTCGCTTCGTAGTCAGTCTCGGCGTGAGTGTCCGACCAATCGGGGCCTTATACCCAGCGGGCCTTTTGGTCGATATGCCTAATATGCCAGCGTAGCTCAACGGTAGAGCACCGCTTTTGTAAAGCGGCGGTTATGGGTTCGATTCCCTTCGCTGGCTTTGACAATAACCCGCGTATGCCTCGGCTCTTCCTAATACCTGGGCGGGTCTTCTTATCGTCCTAGGGGCTGGCCAATGCGTTCACGTAGGCCTTTCCTGTAAGGCAACGCCAAGGAAAGATGGCAGAAAAGATGGCCGGCTGCGCAGGATGTTACTTCACTCGGGGCGACTGTCCGAACTTCGAACCGTCCGAGACTAATCCTGCTGCAGAGTTTCTGACTATAATGGTGACAATATCAGTCCGCGACCTTGACAATCTGTTTCAGCGTATTCAGCAAATCCTCGCGAGTGACGATTAGCTCGCAGATTCTGTGTGGCTTGTCATTAGCGCCTCGCGTCATAACACGAACGACAAGCGGTTCCCCGCACTGGAGTTGCGGGCCAGCCTCGACAGGAAAGCTCAGCCACCTGTCAGACACGATACACCGAACACTTCGGCGAGATTCCTGAGGATTCTTTCGATTGCTTGATGGTATCGTCTTCCACCCTTTCTCAAGCGTCCCGCTTGTCCAGTCCCTTGATCAGGCCGGCAAGCATTTTGGCGATCTCTTCCAGGTCGGCCTTGAGTTGCTGGTGCTGCTCTGCTGCGAGCAACCTCTGACGAGCGGCCAGTTCGAGCAAGGGGACACATTCCTGAACGCTCCCTCGGGCAATACCGAAAAAGTTCCTCCGGTCGGGCCTGGTGAATCGGCCATTGCCTTCGGCGATGTTGGCGGCGATCGAAAGGGCGGCCCGGTTGAGTTGGTCGGCCAAGAAAAAGTAGCCTCGGGAAAAGCCCTTCGTGAGCGTGCAGACTGCGTCAGCGAAGTCGATGGCTTTCTGGTAAACGTTGAGCTTTTCGAAGGCAAAGGCCATAACGCACACCCTTCGCCCGCTATGATAATCCAACGGCAAGAGAGGAGAAAGCAGAAAGGAGATCGCAGGAGAGAGGCTCTGGCAGCCGCTCTAATAAGCCTCAGTCTTACAAGGGCAGCGTCAGCCGCCATCTCTACTTTCTACTATCTCCTCTCACCTGCTCTATTTTTCAAGGCCGCTTCGCGGCCTTGAAAAATCGGGGCGAGAGGATTTGAACCTCCGGCCTCCTGCTCCCAAAGCAGGCGCTCTAGCCAAGCTGAGCTACGCCCCGAATTGCCGTTTACCGACCCGCCGCCGGTCCCCACGGGATGCGGCGACATTTAGACCGATGATTCTTGCACCTTCACAACAACAAATCAAGCGTGGCCTTGCATGCGCGCTTTCCACGACAACTCGGCCGTTCGCCGCCCCAAGTAGGAAATGCGAGACAAGGGGCGTTATCGACGATAGACTTAATGCGTACCGGCCGCCAGGCGGCGCGGGGTGGGACGCTCGCATATTGCGAGCCACGGCCGTGCCCGACGGAAGACTCAAGACACAAGGAGCCGACAGTGCCAGAAGACCAATTCGCCTCCGGCCCGCCAATGCAGCCTCCGCAGGCCCAGCCACCGTCGAGCCCGTTGCCGCCAGCACAGCCTGCACCGGTGCCGCCGCAGGCCCCGCCCGTTCGAGCGAGAACAGGCACCCCCCTGTGGAAGATCATCCTTGGGGTTGTCATCGGCCTGGGGGGCGTCGTCGGACTGTGGATGCTGTCGGTCGGTGTATTGATCGGCGTCGTGGCCGCCATGGCCGGCGAGCGCGAAACCATGGGACATCATGTGCTGCGCGACGGGGATAGAGATCAGATTGTGGCTGTCTTTGCCATAACGGACATGATTGATGAGGACAGCGCAGCTGAATTCGCGATGTTCCGCAAACACGTCGAGGACGTTGACCGCATCAAGGCGGTCGTAGTCCGGGTGGACACCGGAGGCGGTGGGGTCTCCGCCAGCGATCGAATCTACCGCATGGTCAAGTCCATTCGCACCAAGCTGGGCAAGCCCGTCCTTGTATCGATGGGCTCTGTCGCCGCCAGCGGAGGCTACTATATCTCCGCCGGGGCCAACGTAATCTACGCCGAGCCCAACACCGTCACCGGCAGCATTGGCGTGATTTCGGTCTGGCCGGTCTTCAAAGGGTTGATGGAAAAATACGGCGTGGAAATCGTCACGATCCGCTCTGATTCGTCCCGGCGATGGAAGGCGGCTGCCAATTTCTGGGAAGCCCCTGACGAACGCATCCGTAACGACGTGCGAGAGAAGCTCGACGCGATCCACGCCAACTTCGAGGGCGTCGTCCGTAGCGAGCGTAGCGGCAAGCTCGTGACCCGGGAAAGGAAGGTCCAAGCCGTCGACGCCAGCGGTAAGCGGATCGTCGTCACCGAAACCGAACCGTTGAACGGTCAGGTGTATCTCGCCGACGAGGCGAAGCGGTTCGGCCTGATCGACAGGATCGGCTACCTGACGGACGCAACCGACGAAGCCGCCAGCATGGCCGGACTGGATAAGCCGCAGGTCGTCGTCTACTACCGCCGGCCGACGCTCCGTGAGACAATTGGCTTCCAGGGCAACGCTGCCCAAATCGATGCCAAGCTCTTGGACAAGCTGACCACCCCTCGCATCCTGATGCTCTGGAAGGCGCAATAGCTTACGCATGGGCAAGCTCGTGGAACAGTGCGTTCGCGCTGGCTGGCTCGCCACAGCCTTGATGGTCGTGCCGGCGGCTGCGTGGTCTGCGGCACCCGCTCCGCCGATCGGTCCCAGCCGCATCGAAGCGGCAATCGCAACTGCTCGCGATTACCTAGCCTCTGCCATCACCGACGACGGCAGCTGCACCGGCGAATACGGCCATAGTGACTCGCGCCACCTGCACGGCGGCAAGACAGCACTGTGTGTCTACGCCCTCCTGAGGGCTGGGGCCGACGAGGCAAAGCCGCCGGTATCCCGCGCCATCAAGTGGCTCTCGCAGGCCAAACTCGAAGGCACCTACGCCGTGGCCATGCGTGCCTGCGCCTACGCCGCGATGAAGGATCCCAAGACCCGCGAGGCCCTTGCAAAGGATGTTGCCTGGCTGATACGCGCCGCCCACGATGGTGCATATACCTACGGCCCGCGTAGCGCCGGCGACCCCTACGACAACTCCAACAGCCAAATGGCCGTACTCGGCGTCTGGGCAGGGGCTCGGCGAGGAGTGAAAGTCCCAGCCGAGTACTGGCGCAGCGTGGAGGTGCACTGGACCAATCAGCAGCAGGCCGACGGCGGATGGGGCTACTTCGTCCGGCCACGTGCCCTGAGCACCAAGACCTACGGCTCCATGACTGCGGCAGGGCTGGCGACGATGTACGTTTGCTTCGACACGCTGCGGCGTGAACAGTTCGTACGATGCACCGCGCCGTCCGAATACAAACCCGTCGAGGATGCCCTCGAGTGGCTGGCCAGGCGATTTGCCGCATCCGAGAACCCCGGCAAGGGAATCGAATGGTATCACTACTGGCTGTACTCGCTTCAGCGTGTCGCCTTGGCCAGCGGATACAGGTATTTCGGCGGGCGCGACTGGTACGCGCTGGGAACCGCGAACCTGCTGGCCAGCCAGAATGTCGACGGCAGCTGGGGATACGGCGACCGCACGGTCGAAACGGCCTTTGCCCTGCTGTTCCTGGCAAAGGGAAATGAGCCGATCGCATTCAACAAGCTTCGCTACGATGGCCGATGGAACGCTCGTCCACGCGACATGGCCAACCTGGCGCGATGGCTGAGCTACACATTCGAGCGACCCGTCAACTGGCAGATCGTGGACCTCGACTCGCCGGTGGCTGACTGGCACGACGCGCCGATCCTCTATCTGTCCGGGGCCGGCCCGATGGACTTGAGCGACGCCCAGGTCGACAAACTCCGACAATTCGTTTATGAGGGCGGCACGATTCTGTCCGAGGCCGCCGGGAACAACGCCAACTTCACGCTGGACGTCCAGAAGCTGCACCGCCGCTTGCTGCCCACGTATCCGGCGCAGCGACTGCCGGAGGATCACCCGATCTATTCCGTCAATTTCGCCCCCCATGGCCTCACCGGCCTCTCGGCGGTGTCCAACGGGATTCGCCTGCTGGCGATACACTCGCCACACGAGCTGTCGTTGGCACTGCAGTTGGCCGATGCCAAGTCCCGCCGGCAGGTCTTCGAGCTGGCTGCTAACGTCTACCTCTACGTGACCGACAAGGGTGTCCTTCGCCCCCGTGGGACAAATGTCAACCCTTCGGCCAAGCCGTTCGACAAGGACAACCCGCCGCGTGCCGTTATCCGCGTGGCGCGAATCAAGCACGAAGGCAACTGTAACCCCGAGCCCTTGGCGTGGCAGCGATTGGCCACCCGCATGGCCGCTCGACACCGGGCGCTGCTGTCGGTCGGCGAGCCGATGGACATGGCCAAACTGGATGCCGCCAAGTGGCACGTGGCAGCGATGACCGGCACGGGAAGCTTTGTGCTCGACGATCGCGACACGGAGGCCCTCAAGGCCTTCCTGGCCGACGGCGGGACACTTGTCGTCGACGCAGCGGGCGGAGCCAAGTCATTTGTCCGCGCCGTTGAAGAGCAAATCCTGCCGCTGCTGGGCGACGGCGTTCGCGGCCCGGTCGTATCGGACCACCAGATCTACGCCACACCGGAGAAGGTCCAGAAGATCGCCTTCCGACGCGACTTCGCGATCTCGCTCGGCGCGGCCCGAAATCAGCCTAGGCTCATCGGGATCGACTCCGGCGGAAGAGTCGCTGTCTTCTTCAGCCGCGAGGACCTAACCGCTGCCCTCGTCGGCTATGCAGGCTACGGAATCCGCGGGTACACGCCCGACGTGGCCAGCCAATTGATGACCAACATCCTCTTCTACGCCGCCGGGATCGCGCCGGAGCAGCCCGCCCAGCGGTAGCACACATCACCGCCGGCAATGTGATCGGCGTCGCTGACGCCGCAGGTGTTGTCCGGGTAATCGGTGCGCCCGTAACCAAGCTGTGTCCGAATGTCTTGGTTGTCAGTCGTCAGTTCATCGATATTGTCGATCCGCCCTATGCAAGACTCGACCTTCATCGGACGCTGAGACAAAGATTTATTGAATACACCCATGGTTAAGACGCCCGGCTCCTGTCGGCAGGCGACAGACACCAGCCCTGCCCTACCGAGGGTATCTGCTGGGCCGCCAAGGCATCGTCCAGCGCGCAGCGAACCTACTCGCAGAGGACGAACGACGATGGCGACTCGGCATCGACAGACTCCGCTCCACGCTCCAGGCTGTGATATTCATGTCGAACTGGCCAGGCTTTTTGGGGCTTGCCTTCAAACAGCGGCTGGCCGTTGAGACCCACGGGTCTCAGCAGCACCATGCCCCCTGGCGGGATGCTCACGACGGCAGGCGCACCATCGCAATGCGCGACAAGTTCCGCCTTGGCGGTCGGCTCGAACGCGCACAGCGAGAATGCGTTATTCGCCACCAACTCCCTGCCGTCGGCAAAGACGGCCTTCGACCCGTCGGATCCCAAACGGGCCATCTGCAAAGGGACCGTTTACAGGGCCAACAAAGGCGACTATTCTATTGAGCCCTGCAGCCATGCAGCCTATGCGGGCCGGGCACGGGACGTTGCGATTCGGAAGGACAACATGAGCGTAGTCGTGATGAAATTCGGCGGCACTAGCGTGTCTGACGCCCAGAAGGTTCGCGGTGCGGCGCGTCGTGCCATTCGCACACGCAAAGCGGGGCACCAGGTGGTGATGGTCGTCTCGGCCATGGGCAAAACGACCGACCAACTCGTCGACTTGGCCGGGCAGGTCGCCATCGAGCCACCAAAGCGCGAGATGGACCAACTGCTGGCCACCGGCGAACAGGTGACGATCTCCCTAATGGCGATGGCGATGGAATCCATGGGCGCCGCCGCCATCAGCTTCACAGCCGGACAGATCGGCATCCTCACCGACGCAGCCCACACCAAGGCGCGGATCAAGAGCATTGACGTGCGGCGAATCCGAGAGCAACTCGACGCCGGGCGGATCGTGATTGTCGCCGGGTTCCAAGGCGTTACCGAACACGGCGCCGTCACCACGCTCGGACGCGGCGGAAGCAACGTGACGCTGGTCGCGTTGGCCGCAGCGCTAGAGGCTGAAGTCTGCGAAAACTACACCGACGTGGATGGGATATTCACCGCCGATCCCCGAAAGGTGCCCAACGCCCGCAAGATCAACACCGTCAGTTACGACGAGATGCTGGAATTGGCCTCTCTGGGCGCTAACGTCCTGCACAACCGTGCTGTCGAGATGGCCAAGAAGTACAACGTGCCCATTCACGTACGAAGCAGCCTTAACAACAAGAAGGGAACCATGATCGTGGCCGAAACCGAATCCATGGAGAGAATCCTTGTCAGTGGCGCCGCGCTGAAATCCCAGGTCGCCCGCGTAACGCTAAGGAACGTGCCGAATCATCCGGGAGTCGCCGCCAAGGTATTCGCCACCATCGCGCGACACAACGTGGTCGTGGACGACATCATCCAAACCATCACCGACAGCGGAACAGCCACCGTTTCGTTCACCGTCGAACCGGCGGAGATCGCCGACGCCAGGAAGGTTATCGAAAGACTCTCCGGACAACTCAAGTGCAAAGCAACCTTCGAGGATCATCTGGCAAAAGTCTCGGTTGTTGGCGTGGGCATGCGGGTGCACACGGGCGTCGCCGAGAGGATGTTTACGACGCTGGCCAAGGCCGGTATAAACATTCAGAACATCACCACCAGCGAGATCAAGATTTCCTGTCTGATCGATCGCGACCAGGGCGAAGAGGCGCTGCGCCTGGTGCACGATGCCTTCGAACTGGGCGGCCGGAAGAAACCTGCCGTCAAGACGAAGACAAAGAGGGCGTCACGCAGAAAGAGTTAGTTGCGGCGTGTTCCGGACCACGCGCAGAGGCTCGCCTGTGTTCGTAGCGTGGGGATGGTATGTCGAAATACGAACGCACAGCCAAATTCACGTCTTCTCAGAGACGCCTGCGATACGCCACCCGAAAGATCGCCTGGGTATTGGCAGCGGCGGCGGTCTTCGCCACACTGGTCCTGGCCGACCGGCTGGGACTGTTCGGCCGTGCGGACGCAACCGCTTACATTGGACAGAGCTTCCGCGTCGTGCGCGTGATTGACGGCGACACGATCGACATAGCCGGACCTGACGGCCATGAAGCCGTTACCCGCGTCCGGCTGTGGGGCGTGGACACGCCGGAGACCGTCAAGCCCGACACCCCCCCGCAACACTTCGGCCACGAGGCCGGTGCGTTCACCACATCGACTGTCCTCGGCAAGCAGGTAACGCTGCAGCTCGAACCCCACCGCACGCGAGACAAGTACGGCCGGCTGCTGGCGTACGTGATCGGTCCGAACGGAGAGATGCTCAACCGCATGCTCGTTGAGCAGGGCTACGCCTACGCCGATCCACGCTACGAGCACCGCTGGGCCGAGCAGTTCCGGCAACTCCAGCAGCAGGCAAGAAAGGCCCGCCGCGGCCTCTGGAAAGACGTCCGCAACAGGGACCTGCCCTACTACTATCGCAACCTACTCACGCTACCGGCGCGAGACGCAGACGAGCAGCACGTGGACGCGACCGCCGATAGAAGGCTTGGATTGGTCCGCCGCCCGTGATACGATCATTTTGGAGTTGGGCAGAGCGCACCTCGACTGTGTTGTTTGGAAGCGAACGACAGAGACACGTCATGCAGCCGCGAATTCGCTCACATCCATGCGACGCAACGAAGCGTCGGCCTCGCGCAGGGACAGCCGACATGCGCAGCGCGCGTCGATTCTCGCTAGGCTTCACGCTGATCGAACTATTGGTCGTGATCGCCATCCTCAGTCTCTTGATGTCCATCCTCATGCCTACGCTCCGTGATGCCCGCACAATAGCCTTGCGCGCCACGTGCGCCGCCGACCAGCGCACATGCGCTCTAGCGTGCGTCGTTTACGCGGAGGACAATAACGATCATCTTCCCCCCTCTCCGATGGGAAATTGCGTCAACTCGGCGATCTATATGATCCACAACTGGTCGTCGGGCTGTCTCGTATGGCCCGACCCGACCGAACCACGCGAGACCTTTCACCATTGGGATATGCGATGGTTCATCGGCCCTTACATCGGCGACTTTGCCGCTTGGGGCTGCCCCGCCGTGGGCGCGCCGTCAATCGACGATGCGGCCAACGTGGCCCCGACGGAGGGCGAGTCCGGCTCCATGGACTATACGTTTACGGAATTGTTCTGCAACTTCCTGTATTTCCCCGGGAACACACGCGCACAGTTCGGCTGGGGAGATGCTTACTATCGGACGCCGTTTCCATTTCAGACCGCCAGGGCTCAGAACACATCGGCTCTCCCCATGCTCCAAGACCTGTTCTGGGATGACGAGGCCAGCAGCATCCTGCGTTTCACCCACGGTCGTGGGACCCGCACGTGTCCGTATCCGAACGACTCTCGTCCCGGCGTGCTTAACCCCAGCTATACGTATCTAACATCCTTCGCCAGCGCAGACCCTGACGGCGCCAACATCACCTACTACGACGGACACGTCGAGTGGAAATACCCCGACGAGATGTGGAATTTTATGCTCTGGCGGGATTGGCCGCCAGGCACCCAAATCTACGTCCGCTCGACGATCCCCGAGGATGTCCAACTGCATTACTGATGGCTTGGCTTGCCAAGCGCCTCGGCCCATTCCTGAAGCTTGGAGAGTGTCTTCTCCGGTGACTTCTGGGGATGGACCCGCCCAAGGTGGAGCTTGTCCGTCAGGCCCTGCGGGACGAGCTCAGCCACTTCCGCGAGGCACTTGTCGCCCTTGCCGCCTCCGCTTGTGGTAAACGCGCACACAGCCAAGCCGGCCAGGTCCACCCCCCGCAGATAGGCCCGCACCGCCGGCGGCGGACCGTCCGCCCAGACGGGCATGCCGACAATAACCATCGTCCGGGCCTGCGTGGAATGTTTGCTCGTCAGGTCAGCCTGCTTGTTCTTCAGCGAGTCCTTGACGCCCCCAAGCCAGCCCAGCAGACCGCTGCGGTCGTTGCTTTCCCGTATCTCCTCCAAGTCCGCGCCGAGCATCCCAGCCAGCTTGCCGGCCGCCCATCGAGTCCGGCCGGTCCGCGAGTAGTAGACCACCACGATTTGGCTCATGCGTGTCTCCTTTGATGTGATCCAGCCAGCCTACAAGCTTGCCCATGACATCATATACGCCTATCTTGCCGCGTGCCAAACGTGCTCGGCTGGCCCACTCATGCACGCTGGGCACTTGAAACGCCCCGATGTGTTCGTATGATAGCCACTTCCTGACGAGAATCGCGAAACGCTAACGCGACGTTTGAGTATGACCCGATAAGAACAGAAGGAAATCACAGATGTCAACGAAGATCACCAGCGTCAAAGCTCGCCAAATCCTGGACTCCCGCGGCAATCCGACCGTCGAGGTGGACGTCGCTCTCGAAGACGGCGTCTTGGGCCGTGCAGCAGTGCCATCCGGGGCATCTACCGGCGAGAACGAAGCCGTTGAGCTTCGCGATGGCGACAAGAAGGCCTATGGCGGCAAGGGCGTCCTCAAGGCCGTTGCCCACGTGAACGCCGAGATTGCCGATATTGTCGTCGGGATGGACGCTGCCGATCAGGACCGTATCGACCTGGCGATGATCGATGCCGACGGCACGCCCAACAAGGCCAACTTTGGCGCCAACGCCATACTGGGCGTATCGCTGGCCGTGGCGAGGGCAGCGTCGATCGCTGCAGGCAAGCCGCTGTTCGCCTACCTCGGCGGCGTCGATGCCGTCACGCTGCCCGTGCCGATGATGAACATTCTCAATGGCGGCAAGCACGCCGACGGCACGGTGGACTTCCAGGAGTTCATGGTCCAACCGTGGGGAGCAAAGAGCTTCTCTGAAGGTCTCCGGATGGGCACCGAAGTATTCCACGCCCTCAAGGGCGTTCTGAAGTCCAAGGGATACAACACCGCCGTCGGCGACGAGGGCGGATATGCCCCGAGCCTCAAGAGCAACGACGAAGCGCCGGAGCTGATCCTCCAGGCAATCGAGGCAGCCGGCTACGAGCCAGGCAAGGATATCTGGATCGCGTTGGACCCGGCAGCCAGTGAAATGGTCAACGAGGCCCGCGAGCGCGGCAAGGAAGGTTATTGCTTCTTCAAGTCCGACCCAGACCGCATCGCCACCAGCGACGAGATGATCGACATCTGGCGCAGCTGGTGCAACAAGTACCCGATCCGCAGCATCGAAGACGGACTCGGCGAGGACGACTGGGCCGGCTGGAAAAAGCTCACCGACGCTCTGGGTGAAACGATTCAGCTTGTCGGCGACGACCTGTTCGTGACCAACGTCAAGTTCCTCGAGCGCGGCATCGCCGAAGGCTGCGGCAACAGCATCCTTATTAAGGTCAACCAGATCGGCTCCCTGACGGAAACCAACGCCGCGATAGACCTGGCCATGAGCAATTCCATGACCGCCGTCGTCTCGCACCGTAGCGGCGAAACGGAGGACACGTCCATCGCCGACCTGGTGGTGGCCAAGAATACCGGGCAGATCAAGACAGGTTCAGCCAGCCGGACCGATCGCGTCTGCAAGTATAATCAACTGCTGAGGATTGAAGAGGCCCTTGGAGACAAGGCTGTCTATGGCTCCTCAACCTGGAAAAAGGGCTAGTCGCCGGAAAACCAGCGACCCGCCGCCCCCCGGTGCCCTATCGGCAGCCGGGCGCTTTGCAGGCTTTGTCGTGCTGGCCGGGATAGCAATGACCATCCTGGCCGGGGCGGTGTTGCTTCCGGATTGCGCCAGGCTGGTGCGCGCGCGATACGAACGCGACCGCCAGGCAACAAACGTTGCCGACCTGCAAGCTATCATCGAAGCACAGGATCGGCTGATCCGTGCCCTCGCCGAAGACCGCGTGCTCACCCAGCGCTTGGCCACGAACCATCTGGGATTGCTGCCGGCCAATGAGATGGTCGTAATCGACGAGGGCCTTCCTTCGACGCTGCCTCCGGGCGTCGTGGTGCCGCAGCCCGCGCGCCGCCCCACTCCGCCGTCGGCGTGGCTGGGCTACGTGGCCGACCAACTGGCAATGCCCAACAAACGCCGGGGCGTGCTTCTGCTGGTAATCGGGTGCATGATCGCCGCAATGTTCCTGTTCGGCTCGTCCGGTCCGTCACTCCGCAAAGACCGTTAGCTGCTCGCGGGCCTTTGGCCCTGTGACGGATGGCGCGGGTGCCGCAATATCTGCCGAGCCGCCACAGGCCGTTGTGCATAGAGTAGTGTGTGGGCACGTGTGGCAAAAAAGGGCAGTTTCGCCCCCAACCACGCCCTGAATGCGCACGGGGCCACCGGGGACCCAAACGACAATGGCACACATCGACGGGCTACTTGCATTGCAGATCGGTATGGAGCTGGAATCGACCGGACAGCTTTTCTACGAATTGGCCGCATCGAGCTGTCCCAGGCAATTGGCGCACGTCGAGACGCTGCTTGTGCGACTGGCCAAGGACGAACAGGACCACTACAGGACGTTCGAGGATATGCTGGCCCGACACCAGGCGCAACTCCAGCAGTCCAGTCGACCGCTCTCAGACGAGACCCGGCAGGAGATTCAGCAGATCATCACAGAGCGCATCGTCCCCGAGCCAACCGTGGCGATCGCAATAGCCAGAGGGGGCGACATTCGGGCGGTGCTGGACTTGGCCATCGAGTTGGAACACCGGACGCTCGACTTCTACAAAGAGAGCCTGTCCTCTACCGCCGACGAAGCCGACGCAATGGCGATTCAGAAGATTCTCGACGAGGAGCAGCAGCACGAAAGGGACCTCAAGGAGACCCGCCGCAGCGTGACCACCTGAGAAGCCTCGCCTGTCGCCCATCGCTGCCAGCTTCGGCCTGGAGCCTATCGGCTGGGGAATTTGAGCGTCGCCACCCACACCCGAAAGTCCGCATCCACCTGCGCGATTGGCTTGCCGAATACGTGCTCGACGGCCCGGACGTCGGCATCGGCTCCATTGTGGTGAGCCCGAAGGTACCGATAGAACTTCGCAAGCAAGCGCTTTTTCTGCATATACATCACGAAGTATCGTCCCTGGGCATAGTTCAGGCCTCGCAAGGGTCCGTAGAAGTCGCGTTTTGTCACCAAGTCGCGCAGTGACCGGATCTTCCCGTCGCGAATGGCAGCCTGCAGTGCCGGCAAGCGCCAGTTGGTCAGGCCGACGATGTCGTCGTTCAGTACGCGACACTGTTCGTGCAGGCTGGCCAGGCCCTCGTTGAACCACGTCGCGACGTCCGGAAAGTCATATGCGATCAATGCGTGCGTCAGTTCGTGGACGAGCGTGCCGCTGCCGGTATCTATGTTCATTACGAGCGTGCGATCCCCGGGCCTGTAGTAGCCGAAGTGTGCGACATCGCGGTCTCCAAACAGGCACTCGGCCCAGTCCCGGTAGTTCTTGTTGCCGCTGAACAACAGGACGGTGATGGGCTGGTCGGGCTTGTGGCGGAAGTACCTGGCCCACATCGCACCAGCCGGGCGGACGACACTGCCGGCGGCCAGACGTTCGACGGCCTTCGGGGTGGCCTGGCCAGCCACAACGAACGGGGGAAACGTCACAACTGTGAAGGTGTCGTCCAAGCGCCCCCGCAACGCAGCCGCATGTCGGTGACAGGCCTTGCTGAGCTCGTCAGACGGATAGGCCTTCGCCGTTGTCGGCTGGCTGGCAGCTGCCACAGCGCCGGGGGCCGCCCGGCTGTGTTCCGCTGCCACTTGGCCCAGAGTCGCCCCGGAAGGCACCCACCACAGACACAAGGCTGCGACACAACCCCCACAGACAAAAGCAATGATCGAGTATTTGATGACACGCCTCACATACGATTGGACGCTTTGTCCGCCGGTGTGTTCCTCGTCACGCGAGCAAATCCGCACGTTCGGGCTCCATAATCCGGCGAAGCTTCTTGAGGGCTTGGATCTCAATCTGTCGGACGCGCTCCTTGGAAAGACCCAGGCTGCGACCCAACTGGTCGAGCGTCCGGGCCCGTCGATCCTTGCCGAGTCCGTAATGCCCGGTGACAATCGCCCGTTCCCTGGGCGAAAGCTGCGGCAGGACCGCCTCGATGCTCTCGCGAAGCTCCTTGATGTTGACCTCGCGGGCGTCGTAGCTGCCCAGCGCCGCGATAACACCGAGCATTTCGTCCTGGCCGGTCGCGAAACGGTCCAACTGGTAGCGTTCCTTATAGACCGACCTGGCGTAGTTGCGCATGATTGCCCACGACGCGTAGGTCGAGAACCGGTTGCCCCGCGAATAATCGAATTTCTCCACGGCCTGCATCAGGGAGACGTTGCCGTCGCTTATCAGTTCGAAGAGACCCTGAACTCCGCCCAGGTGTTTCTTGGCAATGGATACGACCAGTCTTAGGTTCGCCCGGACGATCTCGTTCTTGACGGCGTTGGCCTGCACCAGGAGTCGCTCGATCTGCCTGAGCTTGCCCGTGCGGATGTGATTGACGTCGATGCTGCAGCGGAGCTTGTCAGCCTTATGTTTGAGGTAGTTGTACCGCCGGAAGATGTCCCGTTCGCCTTCGGCACTGAGCAGCGGCACCTCGTACAGCGATCGCAGATACGCGGGCAATCCCGGCGGCGGCTTTGGGGCGGTCTTGCGGGCCGACTTGGTCTTGTCCTGCTGGGCTGGGGACAGGATGATCTCGTCGGCATTGGGTAGATCGAACTGCGGGTTGTACATATAGCTGATGGGCCGGCCCAACAGATGCCGGGCGCGGACCTCATTGATGATCCTGTAGACGCTGCCGCGGGTGCGATGATACTGCCTTGCCAGCGTCGACACCGCAACGCCTTGCAGGAAGCAACGGTAGATAACGAGCTTGTCGCTGCTGCCCAGCGGGGACGACATTCCCGGGAAGATGGCGTCTTCGGGACGCTCTTGATCGTGGTTGCGAATCGTGTAGCGAATCGTCGCCACGGCCCGCCCCGTCCGCCCCGCGAGACGAGAAGCCACTTCCGCCAGCGTGCACCGTGTGAAGGACGCCATCCGGCGGGCGCGGCGCAGGATGTCTGCGCGCTCCGGCTCGCTCATTTGGGAAAAACGCACCGAACGAGCGATCGATCGCCGTTGATGCTCAACGAACCACTGGACGGAACTTTCCAGAAATGCCACGCGCCGCTTTCCGTCCGGAAACACCAGCCGGCGCGCCGGTAGTCCGCGATGCCGCCAGCGTTGCAGGGTCTTCGTGGAGACATTGAACCGTCTGGCCAGCGTTGGTGCGTCATGAGCCGGTTCGGCGTAGTCCTCAACCTTGATCTCGAAACTGTCGCAGACATCGAACATGAGCGCTTGCAGGTCGGCCTTGAGTGTC
>Ga0180433_10004048_pt1 | contig 20887 bp, 20 predicted proteins | sample SS_ome_8_FD_132980 | JGI IMG/M metagenome (GOLD analysis project Ga0180433, IMG submission 132980) | Hypersaline lake sediment archaeal communities from the Salton Sea, California, USA - SS_1_D_1 metaG | ecosystem: Environmental > Aquatic > Non-marine Saline and Alkaline > Hypersaline >... | reverse complement strand
GCCGGGACGGTACTCGAGCGGTCGGCGGGTGGCAAGCGGGGAGAGATGGCGTACTCTAGTCCCTAGCGAGGCAGGGAGGGTGCATGGTGCGAACGGGTCGACTGGCAACGGATCGGATCGTCCTGCGGGCGTTCGAGTCGACGGATCTCGAGGCGCTGCGCGCCTACCTGAACGAGGCGTCGATGATCGGGAGACGGTACATCCCGTGGAAGATCCGCGATCTCGCACCGCTCACCGTCAAGCAGACGGAAGGGGTGCTCGATGCCTGGGCTGAGGAGAAGAAGGGGTTCACCCTTGCGATCGCCCTACAGGAGACGGGAGAACTCGTCGGACACGCAGGCTGCAACTGGCATTGGGACGCGCACTGCCCGGGCATCGACCTTGCGATCTCCCCCGCTCATCAGCGAAGGGGAGTCGGAGCGGAGGTCGCGAAGCTCCTGCTTGCGTACCTGTTCGAGAACACCCCGGCGCACAACGTCAGCAGCTGGACCTCCGACTGGAACGAGGCCGCGATGGGGTTCGCCCGATCCCTTGGCTTCACCGAGTCCGGGAGGATCCCCCGGTGCGGGATTCGAGATGGGCGCTTCGTCGAGGATGTGATCTTCGACATGCTCAGGCCGGAATGGGAAGCGATCCGGGAAGGCGAGGACGCACATGGCGCTTGAAGGGAAGCTCGTTCGACTCCGCGAGGAGCGCCCCGAGGACCAGCCGCTCTTCGTCGAACTCCGGAACGACCTTTCCACACAGGGCTGGAACGTTGCGCTCCCACCGACCTACACGGTCGGGATGTACGTCAAGCGCCTCGAGGCGATGGAGTTCTCCTACGAGCGGGACAGCGCCCGGTTCTCGGTCGAGATGAAGGCTTCCGGCGATCTCGCCGGCTACATCACCTACAGCGATCTCCAGGAGCGGATCGGGGCAACGGTCGGGATTGCGATGGCCAGGCCCTTCTGGGGAACCGGCGCTGCGCTCGATGCTCAGGAGACGCTCCTTGGCTTCCTCTTCTGTGAACTCGGGTTGCGCGTGGTCCACCTTTGGTCGCACAGTGGAAACCCTCGAGCCCTTGGGTTGGCAGAGAAGTCCGGCTTCGCGATCACCGGGCGCGTCCGGGAAGGCATGTACAAGAACGGAAGGCTCCTCGACACGATTGTGATGAGCCTGCTTCGGGAGGACTACTTCCGGCGTCATCCCGATCTGGAGGACATCCTCCCGAGCCCCCTGCAATCGGCCTGAACGACCGTGTCAGTCGGTGAACCGCTCCCGAACGTCGATCCCGCGTTGCGCGAGCCCCTCCAAGATGAAGCCGACGTGGTTCGGATCGGCGGCGAGCATCTCCGGCGCGAGGACTCCAGGCGTCGAGATCGCCCCCGAGGCGAGAAGCCTGGCCGCCACCGTGGCGGTGTATCCGGTCGTTCGCGCCATCGACGTCGTTTCGGTGGCCGGGTCGTAGCGATCGACCATGTCGAAGTCGTAGCGAACGCTGGCCCCTTCCACAAGTCCCTCAACGGTGACGCGGAAGGCGGTCAGGTCCTCCTCTCCGGGACCCAGCTCCCAGAGCGGGAAGAGGAGTGCGGTCGTCAAGTCGATCGGGCGGACGTCCCGGCCATCCACGTCGACGGGTTCCTCGGAGAACAGGCCCGTCTCGCGCAGGAGTTTGACCTTCTCGGCGTGTCCCGGGTACCGGAGCGTCTTCTCGACCATGTCCGGACATGCGATCGTCTGCATCAGGGTTCGTAGGCCGTCGGTGTTGAACGCCTCGAGGGTTCCGACGCCCTCGATCTCGATCGCCTCGAGATCGGAGAGCGCCGGACGCGTCACCAGCGCTCCGTCGACAACGATCCTCGCCGGCCGGGTGTACTCCTCGATGACGTCGATCGGAGAGAAGACGGCGCGGTACTCGTACGGCGGCTGCGGGTCGGACGGGAGGCCACCGACGTAGATCGCGATGCGGTGCGCCTCGTTGAGCTGTCGGACGGCGTGGCCGACCAGGAGGTTGCTCAGCCCGGGGGCGACGCCGCAATCGACGATCGCGGTGACGCCGTGGCGGCGCGCGAGATCGTCGAGTTCGAACGGATCCTCAGGGAAGAAGGCGATGTCGACCACGTTCGTCTTCGTCTCGATCACCGCTTCGAGGGTTCGCCGTCCGAGAAAGCCGGGAACAGCGCTGATGGCGAGGTCGGCGTCGTCGAGCGCTCGATGAACGGTCGACGGAAGCGAGAAGTCGGCCCGCTCGCCGGGGATCCCCCAGCGCTCCTCGATCCACGCCAAGCGGGACGCATCACGATCGACGACACGGACCTCGAAGGCGTCCTCCGATGCCAGATCTCGCGCCATCACGGCACCGACTCGACCCGCTCCCAACACGACGATTCTCATGGCGATCTCCCCTTTGCGGTCTCGGCGGGATTGTAGATCGGTGAGATGACGGGCGCGAGGCGCAGGATTGCGAGCGCTACATCCGGGAGAGCTGCTCGAGGAGGCGTTCGCATCGCTCCACACTGTCCGCGGCGTCGCCGGAGGCGTAGAGGTCACGCGCCGCCGTCGCGAAGGCGGTGGCCGATCCCTTGTCCCCGGCCTCGGCGTGGAGATTCGCGAGGGCCTCCTGGGCCCAGGCTTGGGCCCACGTTGCGTCCAGATCCTCGGCCGAGGTGAGGGCGCGTTCGTACCAGGATGTCGATTCCTCCGGGTCGCCGGTTTCCTGTGAGATCCTTCCGAGAGCGACCGTGCAGTAGATGGCGCCGATCGGATCGAGGTCGTTCTCGCGCCGCAGCTCGAGGCTTTCGAGGAGGTCGGCACGTGCGCCGGGGTAGTCCTTCACGAACGAGCGAAGCATCCCCAGCGTGTACTTCGCCAGGGCGATCCCCCAAGGGTCGCCCAACGCCTCGTGCGTCGCGGCACTCCGACTGGCCATCTCGATCGCCGCCTCCGGATCGTCTTCGTGCACGGACCACGCGAGCGCCTCGAGCGTCTCAGCCATCTCCCAGGGGAGCTCGTTGCGCTCGAAGACGGCGAGTGCGCGGCGCAGCACCTCGGTCCGGGTCGCGTGGCTCGCGTACCCCGAGAAGGCCCAAAGCAGGCGGATGAAGGCGAGCTCTCGGCGCTCTCCCAGCGGTTCGAGGATCTCCAAGCTCCGATGGAAGATCGCCTCGGAACTCGATCCCCGCTTCCGCATCCGGGCGAACCAGGCGTGAAAGCCGTGCACGTAGCCGGCGAGGAGACGCTCCGCTTCGGTCTGCGCCTCCGGTAGGTCCCGGACCGCCGCCGCGAAGAACTCGTCGCCCTCGTCGAAGTGGTTGCGCATGTCGCAGTAGAGGAAGAGCGCCATCGCGGCGCGTGTGATCGGTTCGGTCAACCGTCGTTCGATCGCGCGCGTCCAGGCAGTTCGGACGTTCTCGATCTCCAGGGCGATCGTCTCGACGGCCTGCCTCTGGGACGCTCGCTTCAGCGACGCTTCCTGAACCGCGACGAACTCCAAGTAGAAGCGCGCGTGGGCATCGGATGCGGTGGCGGCGTGCTCCGGCACCACACGGAGTCGTTCGGCGGCGTATTGGCGCACCGCCTCGAGCATCTCGTAGCGATCGGTCCCCGCTCGGCGGAGGAGGGAGTGGGCGACGAGGGACGATAGGACAGGGAGCGTCGCACCGGCGACGCGCTGTGCGGCCTCCGCCGTGAAGCCGCCCCGGAAGACCGAGAGCCGGCGAAGGGCCTGGCGCGACTCGTTCGGCAAGAGGTTCCAGGACTGCCCGAACGCGGCTCGCAGACTCCGGTGTCGCCTCGGGCCGTCTCGGCGTGAGGACGACACGAAGTCGAGGGTTTGCTCGACCTCGCGCGCGATCGCGGTCGGGCTCATCGTGCGAATCCACGAGGCGGCGAGTTCGATGCCGAGGGGGATGCCGTCGAGAAGACGCGTGATCCTTGCGATCGACGGCCAGTCTGCTCGGTCAGGAACGTAGGAGACGTCGGCCTGTCGGGCTGCCTGGAGGAAGAGGGCGACGGCGCCGCTCGCCGAGGCCTCTTCCTCTTCGGCGTCCGACGCCGGAACCGGTAGTCCTTCGAGAGGAAGGATCCACTCGTCGGTGAGGTCGAGGGGGTGCCGAGACGTCGTCAGCAGCGTGACCTCAGGAGCCTCCTCGCACAGGGAGACGATCCAATCCAGATCCTCGAGGAGGTGTTCCATGTTGTCGAGAACGAGGAGCATCCGGCGCGATCGGAGGCCGTCGAGGAGATGGTCGAAGCCGTGCCCGGCGGCTCGGTCCGACGGCGCCTCCCCGTGCGTCTCACGCAAGGTTGGAAGGCCGAGGGTCTCGGCGACTTCGAGGGGTGCGAGCCCCGCCGAGGAGGTCGAGGCGAGCGGGACGAAGACGACGCCGTCGTCGAACGCCGACGCAGCTTCGGAGGCCGCCGCGACGGCGAGTCGCGTCTTTCCCGCCCCTCCGGGACCGGTGATGGTGAGGATCCTCGCACTTCCGCGGGTCAGGAGATCGACCGTACGCTTCAGCTCAGTTTCGCGTGCGATCAACGGGGAACGGAACGACGGAAGGCGGGTCCGGGAGCGCCGAGGCCCCGTCGAGGTGGTGCCGGCCTCGAAATCGCCGGATCGGATCCTATCGGCGAGCGATGTGGTCGAGGCACTCGGCTCGAGGTGGAGCTCCGCGGCGAGGGCCTCGACGCAGGCGTCGAACTGCGCCAGCGCCTCGGCTCGCCTCCCCGAACGGGCGAGGACCTCCATCAGCTTTCGGTGTGCGGTCTCGTCGAGGGGCTGGAGGTCGATCGAGCGACGTGCGAGGCGAGCGACCTCGTCCATCTTCTCCGATCGCTCGTTCCACTCGATCAGATGCTGCAGACACGCGGCCAGTTCCTGCCGCAGGGCGGCATCCTCAGAGAACTGCCAGTCCTCGAACGGCTCGCTGTCCTCGATGGAGAAGCCCTCCAGGAATCCGGCGGTGTAGAGGCTCTCGGCACGAGCGAGCCGATCCGCATGGGCGGTGTCGGTCCCCCCCGCTGCATCCCCTGTGCCCCCTGCGAGTCCTTCTCGGAACTGGCCGACGTCGACCGTCAGGCCCTCTCCATGGCGGAGGCTGATCGTGTGGCGTGTCGCGACGAGCCAATCCGCCAACGGCGTGTTGTTCAGGATCCACAGTGCGTTGCGGAGGAAGGCGAAGGCACGGGACGCTTCGTGCTCGGGCCAGAGGAGTGTCGCCAGAACGTCCCTGCTGTGCCCCGCTCCGGTCGTGGCGAGATACGCAAGGAGGGCGAGGGCCTTCCTGCGGCGGATCGGAACGGGCTCGCCGTCGCAGAGAAGCTGCGGGTAGCCGAAGAGGCGCAACTGAAGTTCAGCCAAGGGTCAGGGCTCCGTTTGCGTTTCTGGTTCCCGATTCTACCCGAAGGACGGCCGTCGACTGCCGGAAACGTTCGAGAGACGCAGCGGCGGTTCGATACGGCGGTGGACGGGAGGTGGTCCGGTGACGATCGCGCGTGAAAGCCTCGCCCGGATGATCGAGGAGATCAACGTACGTCTCGAATCGGGGGATGCGCCCTCGGCGACGGAACGGACCGAAGCCGTCTCCCGAATCCTCGGACACCAAGTGGAGGTCGGCAGGAACGCGGGGGCCTTCGCTCCGACAGGTCGTGACCTCGCCGCCGGCGTTCGCTTGTGGACCGGGGAGGTGCTCCGGACGACGCACGCGAAGTGGAGCCTCCTGACGACCGAAGCCGCCCGCCTCGTGCTTCTCCTCGGGGCCTCCGACGGGGCGGGTGGGGCTTCGGTGGCTCGAGCCAGGAGCTGGCTTGACGCCTCGTGTTTCGCCTCGCGCGGCTGTACGGCCGGGGAGTGTGCTCACAGCCTGATCGGCTATCTGCGACTCCTGGCGACGCAGGGGGAGGAACCGGATCGGATGGGGCGTTGCCTTTCTGGGATTCGGCACCGGAGGGATGGACGAGGCCGATGGTCAGGATTCCCTTTCTACTACACGATTCTGGCGCTCTCTGAGAGCGCGATCCCCGCTGCGGCAGCGGAACTCTCCTACGCCCAAGGTGCCTGCGAGCGGGTGGGAACCCCAAGGGCGCGCGATCCTCGGATTCGCGATCGACGGTGCCGGCTGATGGACGGGGTGCTTGCCGCTTCGGTGAAGCGGCTTCTCTAGCCTGCGGTGGGCGCCGAGCCGCCGCTCAAGACGATCGAGCGGGCGACTCGGCGGGTCCCTGCTAGTCCCTTCTAGTCCCTACTCCGTGACCGGGAGGTACAGGTCGAAGGTCCACTTCTCCGGGTCGGTCTCGGCCGGGTTGAGGACTTCCTCCAGCCCCGGCGGGCAGTTCGGCGGGCATTTGTAGGGGCTCTCCTCGAACCATGCGACCAGGTCTCGCCAGACCCCTCCGATCTTCGACAGTCCCGTGAAGCGAGTCACCGCGTAGGTGGTGGCGGGGATGTCCTTGATCTCGATCGGCGGCTCGGCCGTGACCTCCGAGCCGATCACGAGCCACATCTCGTAGCCGTAGTTCGGGCTCCCCGGAGAGGGGCTCGGGTTGTCGAACCCGAACGTCCTGTAGCTAGGCTCCCCGGCCTTGAGTCCGATTTTCGTGGCGAGGGCGTTGATCTTCTCCCACGCCTGATCCTCCGGATGCTCACCGTACCCGAGTGCGCTGGCGACGCGCATGGCGGGAAGCTCGACGATCCGTACGTCCTTCAGGGGCATCTGGACCTCCTTCTTTCCGGCTTCGAGTATGACGGCGATTGGTGACATCTTGTGTCATAATCGTGCGACCGGGCTTCAGAGGAGGTTGCCGATGCGTGCCGACCGACTCCTTTCCATCCTGATGTACCTTCAAACACGAGGACGAACGAAGACCGCAAGGCTTGCGGAGGAGTTCGAGGTCTCCTCACGGACGATCCTCCGCGACCTGTACGCCCTCCGCGTCGCAGGATTCCCCGTGTACACCGAGCGCGGCCCCCACGGGGGCTGCTACCTCCACGAGGAGTTTCGGAACACGCTGACGCAGTTGACGGCCTCGGAGATCGGGGCCCTCTTCCTTTCCGGGATGGAGGGTCCGCTGAAGGACCTCGGCCTCTCGGAGCCGCTCCGCGGGGCGATGCTGAAGCTGACCGCGGCCCTTCCGGAGCCGCGGCAGGCGGCCGGGCGTCGCGTGACCCGGCGGGTTCTGATCGATGCCACCGCGTGGGGAAGGCAGGCAGCCTCCGGCGCACTGGCGGTGCTTCACCAGGCGGCGATGGAGGATCGGTGGGTGTCGGTTCAGTTCCGACGACGGTTCGACGTTCGCACGGAGCGGCGCATCGCACCGTACGGACTCGTCGCCAAGGTTGGCACGTGGTACGTCGTCTGGGCGGGAGAGGACGGGGAGCTTCGCGTCGATCGGACGGAGACCGTTCGCGAAGCGACGCTCCAGGAGGGGGGATTCGAGCGTCCGACGGACTTCGATCTCGAGGCGTTCTGGTGCGCGTGGCGCGAGCGGCGCGAGGGTCTCCCGCCGCCCTTCGAGGTGCACCTGCGGGTTCGCAAGGACGCGGTCGAGTTCGTCCGCGACGCCCTCGGCGCTCGGCGCGGCGTCTTCTACGGGCTTCCGGAGCGTTCGGAGGACTGGATCTCCCTGGAGGTCGCCTTTCCCTACTTCGAGGCGGCGCGGAGGGCGATTCTCGACCTGGGCGGGGCCGTCGAGGTCGTCGATCCCCCATCACTCCGAGCGGTGATCGCCGATTTCGCCGATCAGATCCGGGATCGCTACCCTTCGTGAACTCCTGATCGTCACCGCGTGCGGGAAGGGCACCGCGCGTTGCCGTCGGGCGGGCGCTCCGGTTCGAAGCGTCGGTCGACAAGCCGTAGAATCGCCGCAAGGAGGACGAATGACCTTCCAAGAGCTCCTTTCCCTGTTGTCCGATGCAGTCTCCGGTGTTCGCGCGAAGGAGACGGCCTGCCGGATCGCCTCGTATCACCGCGTTCAGGCTTCCCCCGGATACGACGATGCGCTCGCCTACGTTCGGGAGCAACTCGGGGCGCTGTCGATCGAAACGGCGGTCCACGAGTTTCGCGCGGACGGCCGTCCGCAGACGTACGCCGGATGGACGTCGCCCCCTGCGTGGCGGGTCGACTCGGGGTCGCTCCGGCAGATCGAGCCGAGGGAGAGACTCCTGGGAGCCTTCGACGAGTGCGAGGTGTCGGTCGTGGTCCACTCGCCGGCGGGTCGCGTCGAAGCGGAGCTCGCTCATGTCGGCCAGGGAACGTCAGACGCTGACTACAAGGGGATCGAGGTGGCCGGCCGGATCGTCCTGGCGAACGGCCGCGCATCCGACGTCGTCAAGAAGGCGGTCGCCCGCGGCGCCGTCGGGCTCGTGGTCTACCCGGACAGCGAGCGGGCGGCACCGTCGCACGATCTGGTGCAGTACGCCTCGTTCTTCCCAAAGCGCGAGGAGATCGAAAGCCTCGTCCCCGCCTTCTCGATTTCGCGACGGACGGCCGACAGACTGCTCAAGGACCTGTCGAAGGGAACCGTACGACTCTCGGGAGAGGTCGATGCGGCCTATCTCGACGGGGAACACCTCCGCGTGCTGGAGGCCTGGGTTCCCGGCGTGGATCAGGATCGGGGAGAGGTCCTCTTGGTCGCGCACCTGTGTCATCCGCGGTTCTCGGCGAACGACAATGCGTCCGGGAGCGCCGTTCTCCTCGAGCTGGCCCGCGCACTCAGGGACCTGCGATGCAAGGTTCCACTGCATCAGACGATCCGGTTTCTGTGGGTGCCGGAGTTCTACGGAACGATCCCCTGGGCGGCGGCGAACGCGCACGCGCTGCGGCGGACGCACTTCGTCATCAACCTGGACATGGTCGGGCAGTCGCCCGATTTGGTCGGGACGCCGCTCGACATTTGCCGGATCTCGAATACGGCGCCGAGCTACCTCGATGCCTGCATCCACCCGATCGCGCAGGCGGTCGCCGAGCGCGGGGAGACGATTCCAGGGAACTCGTCGCGAGCGCTGCACTGGCGGCTGCGAGTCCCAAGCGGCGGGAGCGATCATCTGGTTTTCGCCGCCGCGCCACACGGGCTTCCATCGTTGATGCTCAACCACGACGATCCGTACTGGCACACGAGCTTCGACACGGTGGAGAAGGTCGACGCGACGCGGCTGAAGCACGTGGCCCTCATTGCCGGTGCGCTCGCCGTCATCCCGTCGATGATCGACGAGGCGAGCCACATTCCCGAGTGGTTGCTCACCTACAGCATGGAACGCCTCGCCAGCGCCCTTCGCCTCGCCAGGGACCTCCCGCCGAGCCTCGGGCGCCGGCTGCTCAGCCTGGCGAGGGAACTCGAGGAAGAGCGGGTCGAGAGCCTGGCCGATCTGGCCTGGTCCGACCGACGGATCGGCGACGTCCGCCGGCTGCTCGAGGTGTTGGGCAACGCGGCATCCTGGATGGAATCGGTTCTTCCGGTAGCGGAGGCGTCCGGGTCCACCGAGGACGGCGCGTTGCCGGTGCGGACAACCGACGGGCCGCTACCGTACGGGGCGACCGAGCCGTTCACCGACGAGGAGAAGGAGTTCTTCAAGAAGGTGTTCGGCGCGCACCATCGGGGGCCGGCTTCGACCCTGTTCAACCTCTGTGACGGGACGCGGACGATCGAGGAGATCGCGCTCCAGCTGACGCTCGACTTCGAGATCCCCTTCGAAGTCGACGCCGTCGCCCGTGGCATCGATCTCCTCGCGAAGGCCGGATGCGTCGAGACGTAGGATCTCTTCCGGCTCTGTGTCGCCTAGTCGTCCGTGCGGGAGAGGATCTCGATGACGTGGTATCCGAACTGCGTTGCGACGGGCCCGTGGATCTCCCCGATCGCGTCGTTGAAGACGACCTGATCGAACTCAGAGACCATCTGTCCCTGCTCGAACTCCCCGAGATCGCCCCCGGACTGCCCTGAGGGGCAGCTCGAGTGCTCGGCTGCGAGTTGTGCGAAGTCGGCTCCGTTCTCGATCTGTCGGATCAGCTCCTCGCACTGTGCCTCATCATCGACCAGGATATGTCTCGCCGTTGCCTTGGCCATCGTTTCCTCCGTCCTCGCTCTGTGCAGCTCTCTAGTTGTGTAGCTCTCTGGCAGTGTCTCCCGCCAGGCATCGCTCGCCGGGCGGGTCGAAGGATGGTAGTGGTTCGCGGGGGCGATGTCAGCCCTGGGAGCCTAGCGTCCTCCGTGTGCTTCCCCCGCCTCGAGGAAGCGCGCGACGATCACCTCAGCGATGCGGCCTCCGCCGTGCGTGCAGTCGATCCTTGAAATGAGCCGTCGCCTCTCGGTTCCGGCGAAGGCTCGGAAGAGCGCGAGGAAGAACCGGGCCTTGGCGACGGTGACCTCCGGATGCGGCTGGACCCCCCAGACCGGAAGCTCGCCGTAGCGGATGATCTGAGTCGGGCACCGCTCCGACCGGGCGAGGGTTCGCCAGGGCGCCGGGGGTGGCGCCGAGACCTCGTCGAAGTGGTAGGCGAACGTGTGCCAGCGCTCCGGGAGGTCCGTGAGCAGTTCGTCCGCTTCGAGGGCCTCGACTTCGATCCAGCCGACCTCGGGGGCGGCAGACGCGCACAGGGACTCCGCGCCGGAGAGTGCGTAGACGAGCATCTGGTGGCCGAAGCAGGAACCGAGGACCGGCAGCCCCCGATCCACGGCGGTGCGAATCGTTGCAGCCTCGACCTCGAACCACGGTTTGGGGGAGCAAATCGACGCCTCTGAGCCGCTCAGCAGAAGGTGCGTGTAGCGATCGAGGGGTGGGATCTCCTGTCCGGAGGGGACGTTGACCCGGTCATAGGCGACGGCGTCGAGGAGACGCCGCCAGGGTCCCGTGGGGTGGAACAGGAAGCGATGGACGGCGTTGTCGAGGATGAGGATGCGGGGCGGCATGGCGGGAGTCTACTCGATTCCAGCGCGTCCACGTCGTGGTCCGCTTTGATGCGGTTTCGTGCGAAACGTGATGTGCGTCACACTCATGGAGGCACGTCCGAACCTCGCGTCGCCGAGGCTCCGGGCGTAGACTTGACCGACACAGGGGGACCGATGCCGATTCGACGGGGGATGAGACGAACCAAGCACGCTGCGCCGTCCTTCGCCCTTAGCCAAACGGCCTCGCAACGGCGCTGAGATGCGAGAACTCCTCCGCACCCACCGGAAGCTCTTCGTCTTCCTCGTGACGGCGAACTTCCTGCTTCAGTTCGGGCATCGAGTCTGGAACGCGACGTTCAACAACTACGCGGTGGAACGGCTCGCGATCGGTCCGGATGCGGTCGGATGGCTGCAGAGCGCGAGAGAAGTGCCCGGTCTCCTGGCGATCGGGATCGCGCTCCTTGCGATGGTGATGTCCGAACTGCGGATCATCGCCCTGAGCATCGTCCTCCTGGGCGCCGGGATCCTCCTGACCGGGCAGGCCTCGAGCTACCCGCTCCTGTTGGGGGCGACGGTCCTGATGAGCTTCGGATTCCACGCCTTCGGTCCGGCGAGCAACGGGGCCCTGCTGATGTCCGTCGGGAAGGCGGAAGCACCGCGCGTCCTCGGCTGGATGCGCACGCTCGCCGCCGGGGCCGGCGTTCTCGGGACGCTGGTGATCCTCCTTCTCGTCGATCGGATCGGGTATCCGAACCTCTTCATGACGGTCGGGGCGATCGTCATCGTCGGAGGGATCGTTCTCTTCCCCCTTGGGTCCGGCGGACACAAGCTTCCGTTGCGGCGGCGCGCCAAGTTCCGGAAGCGGTACTGGGTCTTCTACGTCCTGGCGTTCCTCGCCGGCAGCCGCCGACACATCCTGACCACCTTCGCGCCGTTCCTGCTCGTGAAGGACTTCGCGGTCGCCGTGCAGGTCATGTCGCTTCTGCACTTGGCAAATGCCCTGGTCAACACGTTCGCGCACCAGATGATCGGGCGGGCGATCGCGCGGATCGGCGAGCGATGGGTCCTGACGATCGCCTACGCCGTCCTGATCCCTGTCTTCCTGGGGTACGCGTTCGTGCCGAGCCTGATGATCCTCTTCGTCCTCTTCGCGGTCGACAACGTGCTGTTCAGCTTCAATGCCGGGCTGACGACCTACATCCAGAAGATCGCCGTCTCTCCCGAGGAGCTGACCGGAAACCTGGCAGCGCAGGAGGCGATCGGGCACATCGCCGCCGTCTTCATCCCCGCCTTCGGGGGGATCCTGTGGGGCATCCTCGGGTCTCAGGCTCCGTTCCTGATCGGCGTCGGGATCGCTGTCGTTTCGCTGGTCTTCGCCCAGTTGGTGAAGACGACGCCGGCCGAAGGCGAGGGCGTGTCGGAGGGTGAGGCTGCCGCCGGAGTATAATCCGCGACCTGCGCAACCGAAGGGGATCCCCATGTCCGAGATTACCGTCACGCCGATTACCGTCTCCGAGACGATTGGGACGGAGGCGATCGGCGCCGGAACGGCGGGGGAGGCCTTCGCCGACGCCCTGACCGCTTGTGGGGTGGCGCCGAAGGACGGCGACATCCTCGTCGTCAGCTCCAAGGTCGTCTCTCTCTACGAGGGGGGCCTGATCCGGCTCGCCGACGTGGTTCCTTCGCGGAAGGCTCGATTCCTCGGGCGCGTCTTCGGAAAGGATCCGCACAAGCTCCAGGTGCTGATGGAGACGGGGCGCGTTCTGTTGGTCGTTCCCCTGCGGTGGATTCTGTCGGTTCCGGGGATGCGGGGGATGATGGTCGAACGGTCGCCGAACCCCGAGGCGATGCTCGAGGGATACCGCAACATCAACAACTTCACCTTCGTCGTCCGTGCCCATGCGACCTACCTCGACGAGGCGGGAATCGATCACACGAACTCTCCGGACGGCTACGTCACCGTGCTCCCTCCCGACCCTTGCGCGGCCGCAAGGAAGATCCGCGAGGAGATCCGGGATCGTTTCGGCGCCGAGGTTGCAGTGATCGTCACCGATACGGTCACCTGCGTCGGCCGGATCGGATCCCAGGACATCGCCATCGGCTTCTCAGGGATCGACCCGATCACGCGGGCGACCTTCAGCGATGACCTGTTCGGAGTTCCTCGCTCCGGCGGGATCGACGTGGTGATCGACTCGATCGCCGGGCTCGCCGGCCTGGTGATGGGGCAGACGACCGAGCGAACGCCGGCCGTCCTGGTCCGCGGGCTCTCCTACGCCCCCGAGCGCGAGGAGGATGCGGGGCGAGGAATGGGCATCCTCGGTTATCCGCCCGGTGCGCAGGGACGGATCACCTTCTACGCCCTCGTGGCCACGGTCTGGTTTCGGCTGGTGAACCTGTTGAGCTTCAGTCGCTGGCCGAAGCGAACCCGCTCGGTCTAGGCGACTTCGGAGCTACTGCCCGTCCAGAAGGAGCGGCTCCCCGGGTTCACCGAAGACATCGCCGAAGCCCTCCCGGGCACGCCAGAGTTCGATCGTACCGTCTTCACCAATGGCGACCTTCGCCGGGCGTGGGAAGCCGCAGCTGTGAGAGGCGAAGTGGTCGGCGCCGTAGGCTCCCGTGTGGAAGACGACGAACCGCTCGCCGCGTCTCGGAAGCCGGTTCAGGCTGACCTTCGCCTTGCTGATCATGTCTCCGGAGAAGCAGAGGCGGCCGGCGAGGAAGGCCTCGACCGCCTCGTCATCCGCCGATCGAGGGAGGACGGCGGCCGGGAAGATGTCCGGCGTGATCAGGTTCGTTCCGTGGTTGTTGATCCCGAGGTCGAGTGCGACAACGGCGTGGCCGAGAACTGTCTTCACGTCCATCGCACGTGTGAGCGTCACGCCGGCGGACGCCATCAGTGACCGGCCCGGCTCGACGATCAGTCGGGGAGAACCGAGCGAACGCAGGTGCTCGGCGGTCGTCCTACCATCGGGATGCCGGAACCCGAGCAGATGGGCGAGCATTTCTCCTGCAGGGGCGGCCGTCCAGTAGGCCTTCCCGATCCAGTCTGGCGGAGTGTGGGATGCCTGTCGAACGTGGGCGTACCCCATCGGAAGATCGTTCCACGTGACCGCTTCCGAGGCCGGGGCGTCGGGGTGGCGTACGCGCTCGAGGAGGAGGCCGGTGAAGCGTCGCCAGTCCTCCTCGGCGAGGAAGCGCACCGGATACCCGCCGCCAACGTCGAGGGCGCGAACCGTCAGTCCGTGGGCCATGGCCACCCGGACCAACCGGAAGAAGCAATCGACCAGGCGTTCATAGCCCGCCGGATCCGCAATCTGTGTCCCGATGTGTGCTGAGATCCCGACGAAGTCGAGCGATTCGGTTGCACGGAGACGAGCGAAGAGCTCGGGCGCCTCGTGGACGTGGAAGCCGAATTTGGTCCAATCGGCGGCAGTGGTCTGGTCCTCCGAGGTCAGGCCGGAGAGCGGCATTCCCCGGAACCGTGTCAGGATCTGCGGTCTGGTGCCCGTCCTGCGAGCGAGGGACTGGATCCCGTCGAGCTCGGTTGCGTTGTCGACGGCGAGGATCGCGCCGGCGGCGAGGGCGTCGTCGAGGTACGTGTCCGACTTCGCGTTTCCATTGCAGATGATCCGGTGCGGATCGATGCCCTCCTGGAGAGCGGCCTGGAGCTCGAACTCGGAGGCGACATCGGCACCGAGGCCGAGCCCGGCAGCCGTGCGGACGGCCCCGCGGCACGGATTCGACTTCACAGCGAAGGCGACCGTCGTCTCCGGGTAGAGACGGGCGGCGGTCTCGAGGAAGCCCCCGGCGTTCTCCTCGATGACCTCGTGAAACGCCAGGTGTAGCGGGAGCCCACACCGCTCGATCGCGCGTTCGACCGATGGGGCGTGCCGTTCGAGGAGCTCTTCGAGTTGCCGCGTGGTCTCTTGGGGTTTCATGGTGCGCTCCCTAGCAGGATGCGGCCTTGATGGTACGGGAACCGGCCGGGGGAGTCACCCAAGGCGGTGCGGCCGTCGCCGAGCGGGACACGTGTCTGTGAGGTCCATCACAGGGGCGTCATAGGGGGCGGTGATGCGGGCGATCTCGGTAGATGAAGCCCGATGGGCGGTTCGTTGAGGACGTGGACAGAAGCAGTCGCCTCGCCGGTGGCGGATGCGCTGCCGGAACCTTATCGGAGCGTCGCTCTCCTTGCGACAGATGTCCGAACCGACCCTCTTCCCATTGGGACCTTGTCGTCCGGAGGGCCGCGTGGTAGGCTGGATTCCGGATAAGGAGGTGGCCGATGCCCATCACGATCGAGATCACAGCCGGGATGCTTCTTGCGTTCTTCTGGGCGTTCTGGGTGTTCGCGTTCGCGGGCTGGTGGTGCGGCGGCAGCTGCGGCTGACGTTCGTGCGAACGCGCGAGGGACGGCAACCGGGAACAAGGATGAGGATCGACAAGCTGGGGAGGATGGTCATCGCATCCTCCCTTGTTGCTTTGATCGGTGGGCTCTGCGGCGTGGGACAGGACCGCGATCGGTTCGCCCGCGAAACCGGTCTGGACATCGACCTGGTCAACGTGGTGCAGGTCGATGTCGGTGGAACCGAGTTGACGCTCACCGTCGTGTTCATCAACGAGCGGACCTTCGAGAGCAAGATCTCCGCGACCCTCCGCTCGGCCCTTCTTCCTTACGTCGGCAGGAACGCGCTGTACGTCAACCCGAACATCCGGTCCGTCGTGTCGCAGTTCGGTTTCGATCCTCTGACGATTGCGATCGAGCCCGCTGCTGGCGAGACGATCCGTCCGGGGACCGAGGCCTGGGTCGAGATCACGCCGGGGTTCCTGGAAGGGCGGTTCGAGATGAACCCCGCCGGCGCCTCCCAGGGCTCGGGGAGCGAAGGGATCCTCGTCCTCGACGAGGCGCTTGACGTGACGGAGCCGTTCGAACTCCTCTACGGCGGCGAGCGGATGCGGTTTGCGATCTCGGAGACTGTCCCCGCCGTCGCTTCCGCTCCCTCGGGAGGGCCGGCGGCGGCAACCACGTCGCACGACCCGATCGAAGTCCCGCTTCTTGAAGACGTGACGACGATGGAGGAGATCTTCGCCCTGCCCGACTTCGGTGCGGAGTCGATGGCGGCCCTCCTCGGCCTGTCGACCGACGACGTCCAGACGGCGGAGATCGTCTTCCTCAACGATGAGGTCCTTCAGCTCCTCTACGTCCGGTTGAACGAGGCGGTTCGGGAAAGCGCCCTCGGCGAAGCTCTCGTCCAGACGCTCGATCCGCTCATCGAGACCGGGGCCGTCATGGTCTGGGCGTACTCGCCGACCGGCGTTGCCTTCTCCCCATGGAACTTCTTCGTCCAGCAGTCGGAGACCAACTACGTCTTCTTCAGCTCCGCCTCGTTCGTCGAGCTGACGCCGGGGTTCATCCGGATCGAGCGGATCGAGGCTGACGAGCTGGTCGCCGGTGTGGTCCGTCTCCCGAGAGGCGCCGATCCGACGGTCTCCTTCGCGCTGTTCTACGGCTCGACGGGGGTGAGCTTCCCCTGAGTCGAGGATCCTCGCCGGCCTCGAAGGCCATGGTTCCCCTGTCGGATCGGAGACGCGGATGACGCTGATTCTCGCCTCGGCGTCCCCCCGGCGCCGGGAACTCCTCGGTCGAATTACCTCGGACTTCCTCGTCATCCCCAGCGTGGGGGACGAGCCGACGGACGGTGATCCGGAGGCAAGGACGCTCATCGCGGCGCGGGCGAAAGCCCATGAGATCGCGAGGCAGCATCGTGGCGTCGTCATCGGCGCCGACACCGTCGTCGTCCTCGACGATGACGTTCTCGGCAAACCATCCTCTCGGGACGAAGCGGTCGAGATGCTGACGCGGTTGAGCGGGAAGGAGCATCGCGTCCTGACCGGGGTCTGCGTCGTTTCCACGTGGACGGGAGAGGAACGGACTGCGGTCGAGGAGACCTGGGTTCGGTTCCGCGATCTGGAGAGGCCGGAGATCCTTTCGTACGTCGAGACCGGAGAGAGCGACGACAAGGCAGGAGCCTACGGGATTCAGGGGCGTGCGGCCCTGTTCGTCGAGGGGATCCGGGGCGACTTCTACAACGTCATGGGGCTTCCGCTTGCGCGTCTGGCCCTTCTCTTGCGAGAGGTGGGCGTCCGTGTGTAGCCTCTGACGGTGGGTCCGGGAGTCCGGACCGCACGATCGCAACCGACCTGTCGGAAGGAGATCCACAATGGGGGAGAAGCGGAAGCACAGCATCCACGCACTCCAGAAGATGAAGGCCGAGGGAGAGAAGATCGCGTGGCTGACGGCCTACGACTACCCGACGGCGGCCTTCGCGGAGGCTGCCGGAATGGACATGCTTCTCGTGGGCGATTCGCTCGGGATGTGCGTCTACGGGTACGAAGGGACCGTTCCGGTAACGATGGATCAGTGCATCGTCCACTGCGAGGCGGTGCGGCGTGCTGCGCCGAACACATTCGTGATGGGCGACATGCCGTTCATGAGCTACCAAGTGAGCGATGAGGAGGCGGCCCGTAACGCCGGGCGCTTTCTGAAGGAAGCCGGCGTCGATGCGGTGAAGCTCGAGGGCGGCGTCCGCGTCGTCTCACGGATTCGCGCCATCCTTGACGCGGGGATCGTCGTCTGCGGTCACATCGGGCTCACGCCTCAGAGCTCCGGGCAACTCGGCGGCCACAAGGCGCAGGGGCGGACGGTCGCCTCGGCGCGGCTGCTGATCGAAGACGCCCTGGCGATCGAGGAGGCCGGCGCGCAGCTGATCCTCCTGGAGGCCGTCCCCCCCGAGGTGGCCGGGTTCGTTACTCGGAAGCTCTCGATTCCGGTTCTGAGCATCGGAGCCGGTCCGGAGTGCGATGGACAGCTGCTGATCGTCTCCGACCTGATCGGGCAATTCCAAGCGTTCACGCCGAAGTTCGTGAAGAAGTACTGCAACGTTGCGGAAGTCGTCACCGAGGCGATGCGTGCCTACGTCGGCGACGTCAAGGCGGGATCCTTCCCGGCCGACGAGCACTGCTACCACATGCTCAAGGCCGAAGCGGGAGGTTTCGACGCGCTCACGCGGGAGTACGAATAGGCTCGACAAGGAGGACGGAATGGGAGACCTACGGCAACGGCTGGCGATCGACGGCGATGCGCTGAAAGCGGTCAACGATCTCCTCCTCGACCCCGGCTCCGGCGTCGTCAACGAGCTGCTCGAGGTTGTCGAGAAGCACGGGGGGCCTGAGGAGATCAATCGGAAGGCGGACGAAGCGAGGAAGCTGCCGAATCTCCTCGAACGGCTCCGGGAAACCGGCTCTCCGTACTTCGCCGACGTGGAGTGGTTGACCGAGCAGCGGGACGCGGGAGCGTTCGTCACGATAGACGCGTACCGGCGCGGAGTTGTGAGGGACGCCGTCTCTTCGCTCCCCTTCGATGAGGCGAAGGCCGTGACGCTGGAGATCAGCGCGCTCCAGTACTTCCCGTGGTTGATCGCCGAGGCGAAGCAGGCGATTGACAGGGGCGAGCTGATGCCGGGGCGCTACATTCGAGTTCGCAGCATGGCGGAGCAGGTCGTCGACAATGGAGACACGCTCGCTGTTGCCGCGGCGATGCAGATCGTCGGAGCGAGCTACGTCGAGACGCTCGACACGAAGGGGACCGACGGATCGAACATCCACCTTGGAGGACCGGAGACGATCACCGGCTACTTCGGCGGCGTCGGCCAGCCGAACGGTCACGCACTGAAGTGGGTCGACGAGTTTCTCGGGTACTACACCGAGTACGGGATTCGCCAGGTCCTGAACATCAACCCCGGGACGGTTCTTCTCGGGTACCTTCTTCACAAGCTGGGGATCGACATCGAGTTCAAGATCTCGGTCTACATGGGAAACGACAACCCGTACGCCGCGCTGTGGACGCTTCTCGGCGCGAAGCTCTTCTCGCGGAACGACGGGACGACCTCGCTGATCGGCTTCAACTGGGCGAACTCCGTCGACAACACAACGATCGAGAAGGGCGCCGAGGTTCGGCGCGCGCTCGGCTTGGAGGATGTCGTCCGATTCGAGCACCACATCACCGAGACGCAGAAGTCCATCGTCATCCAGCCCTACGATCGAACCGAGGAGCTGGTCGCGCTCGCTGGGAAGGTGGCGAACATCTCGGCGAAGCACGAGGGGGGCAAGCAGGAGGCGGAAGCCACGAGGGAGCACCCTTCCGACATCCTCGACTACTTCCAGCCGAAGGCGGAGCTGGAGGCCCGGGGACTCCTCGGAGCGCTCGAGCGCAACTACCTCGACAAGCACGACGCGGTCAACGTTACGGCCGATGCGCTGACGAAGGATGGGTACGCCGTCATCGCGGCGCGCAACCTGCACAGGTAGGGACGCGTAGGACAGGCGGAGTCCCCGGGCAACGCGCGGGGACTCCGGGCTGGTGCGTTGCGTCCAGATCTCAGTGATTGGGGAGTTGGGGCGTTGCCGCCAAGATCGGGGCGGATGGCTACGCACCCGACATCGCGGCGACTTTCGTGCCCCGATGGCAGGGCGTAGCCTCGTCCCTGGCGCTGTGTACGGACGCCGAGACGTACGGAGGGGCCCCGACGTCTTCGGTCTTCGACCGCCAGCGCGCGGCCTCAGACCGTTTCAGGGTTCCTGACTACTTCTTCCTGCGTTCTTCGCGGTCGAGGTACTGGAGGATGGCTTCGACGACGAGGTAGTTGATGGAGCGGTCGACGCGTTTCGCGAGGCGCTCAAGCCTTTCGATCGGTTTGCGCTCCAGCTTACTCTTCGGGATGTAGATCGACAGCGTTGTGACTTCGCTCTTTCGGACCACTTCAATCACCTCCCCTCGGCTCGTGGTCAGCGAGCGAGAACGTAGCCTACAACAAACGCTGCGTTCTCGGCAAATCGAATGGGAGACGCAGAGAGAAGGGAGGTCCTATCGAGGACCTCCCGGAATCCATCCCTTTCTTGTGTCTTCTCTTCCGCCAGTCCGCGGACTAGCGAACGACGAAGCGGAACGTGTAGTAGACGATCGACCTTCCGTCGCAGTCCGATGCGACGACATGTCCCACAATGCGGTCCGGTTCGCAGTCCTCGTTGTCGAGTCCCCAGAGGACCCGATGCCCGATCTGCGCCCGCGGACGGGTCTCGCCCCGTTCGATCGCCAGAACGAGCGTGAACGTGCCGGCGTCGAGGACGCCGGTGGTGACCGACCACGCGCCGTCCTCGTCCCAGCCAAGCTCCGAGACGGGGATGACGGCGTCGAAAAGGTCCCCCGAGGGAGCGATCGAGATCGTGCTCCCCGGCGTTCCGAAGTGGATCAGGCTCTCCTCGCTCAGCACACTGACGGTGTTCCCGTTCGGAAGCTGGAGCGAGCATCGCTCCCAGAGCACGTTGATGACGTCTCCGGACACGTTGTGAAGCCAGAACGGGAGACGACTCTCGAGTCCGGCTTCGACGTAGGACGCGTCGAACGCGATCCGGATCGTTCCATCCTGGTAGACGGCCTTCTCCGAATAGACCGGATCGAGGAGTTCAAGCGTCTCTTCCTGAACGACGATCACCTCAGGTGGTGCCTCCGACACGATCGCCACGGGCTCCTCGACATCGGGAGTCCGGTCGGTCGGTGCCATGAGCAGTCCCACCAGAAGGATGGCGCCCATGATGGCGGCAAGGACCGCCACTTTCCCCAGATCATTCACTCTCTCTCACCCCTTTGCCGGCTCGCGGCGGAATCGTCCAATCCTAGCCGCTTTCGTGGGGGTTCCGGCGCGTCGCGTGGCCGATTGACAGAAGACGTCTGTCCCGCAGGATCGCAGAGGGAGACGGACAGGACGGAGCACGTGGGTGACCGTGGGACCGCGATCCCGCAGGGATCCGTGGGGGGACGCGGGATGATACCGAGGGGATCGATCCATCGGAAGACCGCACGAACGTGCGATCCCGAGACAAGAGCCGGCGAGAGGAGTCGAACCTCCGACCGATGGTTTACGAAACCATTGCTCTACCACTGAGCTACGCCGGCGTTACAATCGTGGATTAT